>ERZ802822.270-NODE-270-length-37619-cov-14.716371_pt1 | contig 37619 bp, 36 predicted proteins | sample MGYA00345649_ERZ802822 | MGnify/ENA primary metagenome ERZ802822 (study PRJEB30503, sample SAMEA104212359) | marine metagenome | biome: Westerlies Biome; feature: [SRF] surface water layer (ENVO:00010504) within the epipelagic zone...; material: water...
AAATCTTTCTTATGTATTTTGATATGTTCTGTTAACAGATTAATTTTCTTTGTGAGAAAAAAAATTTGGGACTCTGGCGAGCCAGTGTCATTATCAGCACGTGCTATATCGTTTATTTGTATTTCCGACATCGGTACTCCTTTTCAAATTAAAACATCATCTGACCAGGATGTCGCCCAGTTCAAATGGCAATTAGATGGCTATGTAAATCATTTATGCTTGAGAAATCAAGGATTTTCTCATAAGGAATAGCCTGATTTAGTGTAAAAGCACCAATTTTCAATCTTTTTATCATGCTCGCGTAACCAATATCACCTAAAGATATTGCCAGATCTTGAGCAAAAGCTCTGACATAGAAGCCAGTTTGGCAATTTAATTCCACACCCATATGGGTGTTATTAGAATATAAAATTTTGAGACTGCTAACAGACACCTCTTTATAGCGCTCTTCGATTATTTCATTTCTTCTTGCTAGTTCATAAAAATTTTTACCTTTTGATTTATGCGCTGAAAAATTTGGAATTTTTTGTTGGTAGGTACCTATAAAATTTTTTAAATAATGAGTTCTGTCGCTAATACTATGAGAAATTGGCTTCATCTTTGAAAATCTTCCTTCTGAGTCCAAAGTGTTTGTTGCTGCTCCAAAACGAATTTCAACTATGTAGCTTTTTTTTTCATTATGGACATTTGGAATTTTTTTAGTGGCTTTATTAACTCCAATCAACAGTAAGCCCGAGGCAAGTGGGTCAAGAGTTCCTGCAAATCCAATTTTATGAAAAGAATAACGAAACTTTAACTTTCTTATAACGCCAAAAGACTCTATGCCTTCTGGCTTATCTATTAATAACCATCCGTTACTTGAAATCTTTTCTTTCATAAAAAATTATAAATTATCTAGAAGTGATTGTACTTTTAGTGAGTCTTGAAAAGATTGGTCAAAGATAAAAGAGACTTTTGGAGTATATTTACTAGTAAGCGTTCTAGCAATTAAGTTTTGTATTTCTCTCAAGTAAAGCTTATTAAATTCTTTAAATTGTTCGTCTGTTATATTATGAACAAGAAAAACCTTTGCAAACCTTAAATCTTTGCTGACTTTTACTTCGGTAATTTCAAATCGAGCAGAGGGAAATCTTGTCAGATAGTCTCTATGAGTAACAAGATATTCGGATACTAGTCTTTTAATGGAGAGTTCAAATTTTTTGGTTCGAAAACTTGGCTTATTGTCCACACTATAATTCTTTTTGAACTTCCTTAGTTATATAAAATTCAATTTCATCTTTGACTAAAATATCAGAGTAATCTTTGAACGAAATACCGCATTCGTAATTTTCTCGAACCTCTTTAACATCATCTTTAAATCGTTTTAGTGTTCCCACTTCACCACCATGAATAATTTTACCTTCTCTGACCAATCTGATTTTAGCAGAGTTGGAGACAAATCCATTAGTTACAAAACACCCAGCAATAGTGCCGAATTTTGATGAATTAAAGGTATCTCTGACTTCTGCGTGACCAATAATTTCCTCTTTGGTATCAGGAGTAAGAAGTCCTGATAGCATTTTTTTCATATCATCAATTAATTCATAGATAATAGAGTAATACCGTATATCAACTTTATCTCTTTTTGCGATTGTTCGGGCTTGGGGGATAGCACGGATATTAAATCCAATAACTACTCCTTGAGCAGAATTAGCTAAACTCACATCACTTTCGTTAATGGCTCCGATCGCATTATGAATAACATTCATCTTTACTTCATCATTGCCCACTTTTTCAAGAGAGGAGACGATAGCTTCAAGGGAGCCTTGAACATCTGCTTTAACAATAATAGGTAATTTTTTTACATCGCCTTTGGAAACATTTGCCATCATTTCTTCTAGAGAAGATTTTTTAATGGCAGAAGTGTCTTCTAATTTCTTTTGATCCTTTGCCTTTTCAGTTATGTCTTTGGCTATTTCTTCATTAGGCATGACAAAAACTGTTTCACCTGCTTGAGGAACTGAGTCAAAACCCAAAACTTCAACCGGCATTCCAGGAGGCGCAGTCTTAACTCTTTTACCTGATTCATCAAATAAGGCTTTCACTCTGCCAAAAGAAGAACCACATGTAAAATGATCTCCCTCATTCAAAGTTCCATTCTTGATAATTACTGTCGCAACAGATCCCTTACCCGTTTCAATTTTAGATTCTACCACAATGGCTTCTGCTAACTTGTCGTGCTCTACGTTCAAATTTAATATTTCTATTTGTAATAAGATATTATCTAAAAGTTTATCTAAGTTTGTTTTTTTTATGGCAGAAATTTCTGTTTCTAAAACATCGCCGCTAAAGCTCTCTACGACTACTTCATGGCTTAACAAATCATTTCTAACTACATTGGGGTCTACATCGGGCAGGTCAATTTTATTGATGGCTAAAACAATAGGAACTTTTGCTGTTTTAGCATGGGAAATTGCCTCTATAGTTTGAGGTTTCACACTATCGTTTGCAGCAACAACTAAGACTACTACATCAGTTAAATTTGCACCACGGGAACGAATATTTGAGAATGCTGCATGACCAGGGGTATCTAGAAAAGTAATTGGTTGGTTTTTATGCTTGATTTGATAAGCGCCGATATGCTGAGTAATTCCGCCTGACTCCCGTGCTGTAACGTTAGTGTTTCTCAGTGAATCTAGTAAAGAAGTCTTTCCATGATCAACGTGACCCATCACAGTTACAATAGGTGGTCGTGGCTGTATATTAGATTTTGTTGTTTTTTGGAAATTTGCAATTTCATCGTTGAGACTAATTGCTGTTTCTCTTTTAGGAGTATGGCCTAGTTCTGTTACAATTAACTCCGCTGTATCTCCATCAATGAATTGGTTTGCAGTGGCCATGATACCATTTTTCATTAATGCTTTTACAACATCACCTGTTTTTTCTGACATACGACTTGCAAGTTCTTGAATTGATATTTTGATAGGAATATCTACTTCTCTAACAATTTTTTGTGAACTTGTTAAATTAGGTTTATATTTTGTTTTTTGCTTTTCTCGATTTCTTTTTGTTTGGGCTAAGCTCGGCATTTTTTCATAATCTGGTTCTTCATCTAAAATATTGTTAACAGATATTGATGATAGTTTTTTTTGAAAAGCAGTCGTATTCAAAGTCAATTTTTTTCGAGGCGCCGCAGCACCTGCTGCTTTAGGAGGCGTGCTTTTAGCTTTAGAGCTTGGCGTAGATGTCTTATTGTCTTTTGTCATTGATTAATTCTTAACTATTAAGATATATCTCCCTTGCATCCATAATAATTTTTTCAGCAATATTTTTTTCTACTCTTTTTTGAAGAATTCCCTCTTTGCCTACTAGTTCATCTGTAGCTAAATCTGCTAAGTCTTGTCGAGTGAGAATTTTATTATCAATTAGCGTTGAAAGCATTTTATTATCTAATTCTTTAATATTTTTTAGATAGTCATCTAGACTAGACTCTTGAATAAGCTTTTCTAGTTCAGCTTTTTCATTTTCCATAAATTGTGAAGCACGGGCATAAATTTCGGTTGCAAGTTCAGTATCAAAGCCTTCAATTTTTTCAATATCGTTGACTGTGGCATTAACAATTTTTTCAATGCTGTTATATCCCTCTACAGCTAGTAACTGGGCAATCATATCCTCTAAGTCTAGTTTTTCGGCAAAGAGTGCTGTTACTTGTTTGAATTCCTCTTGACGCCTATCCGCATCTTCTTTTTCCGTTAAAATATCAATCTCTAAACCCGTTAAAATAGAGGCTAATTTAACATTTTGACCTCTTCTACCTATAGCAATACTTAATTGATCTTCCGGTAAAACAATTTCTACACGATTGGAGTCTTCAAACTCATTAACTTTAGCTACTTGAGCAGGGGATATGGCGCGTTGAACAAAAAGGGATTTTAGCTCAGACCAATTCACAATATCAATTTTTTCACCTTGCAATTCGTTCACAATTGCTTGAACTCTAGATCCTCTCATTCCAACACAAGCTCCAACAGGGTCTATAGACTTATCATTGGCTCGAACAGTTATTTTACCTCTACTGCCTGGGTCTCTTGCAACTGATAAAATTTCAATTTGACCTTCGTATATTTCTGGAACTTCTTGGACAAAAAGTTTTGCCATAAATTGAGGATGGGTTCTTGAAAGAAAAATTTGATGTCCTTTAGATTCTTCTTTGATATCAAAAAAATAAGCTCTAATACGATCACCTGTCTTAAAATTTTCTCTTGGAATTAATTCGTCTTTGCGAAGGAAACCTTCGGCCTTTCCTAGATCAACAATAATATTATTAAACTCAATTCTTTTAACTATTCCCGAAAGGATTTCACCTACGCGATCTTTGAAGTCATTAAACTGTCTTCGTTTTTCTGCTTCACGCACACGGGAGTATATTACTTGTCGTGCCATATTAGCAGTGACTCTTCCAAAATTTACTGCAGGAAGAGGGATATGTACTTGGCCTCCGATTTCTACATTTTCATCATACTTTTTAGCATGATCTAGAAGAATTTGATTAGCTTGGAGAACAGGGTCTATAGTCTCTACTACATCTTTAATATGTGAGAGGGTAATGTTTCCAGTGAAACGATCAATAACGGCTTTAATGTTATTATCCATTCCATATTTTGATTTTCCAATTATTTCAAAAGACTCTTCGAGAGCCTCCATTACTATATCTTGTTCGATGCCTTTCTCTTGAGAGACAATTTCTGCAACTTTTAAAATTTCTGTGTTATTTAGCATTATGTTTTCTGGTTAAAAAAAAAGGCGGGACAACCCACCTCCTCCTTGTTGGTTAATAATTTTTAAGAACGCTAAAATAGAATAGTTTATGATTTTTGTCTAAGGCTTTTTTTTCAAATTTCGTATTTAAAGCATTGAATTCATTATATTTCCAAGAATCTGGGCCTATATCTTTAATTATATAGTTAAATTGATTCATTAATATTAGTGCTTCAAGAAAATAATCTGAGTGGTCCGTGGCGAAATGAATAAAGCCTTTTTTTTTCAATTTCTTTGAAAGGTCCTCTACCAGTGGGGCATTAAAAGTTCTTCTTTTTTTATGTCTATTTTTAGGCCAAGGGTCTGGGAAAAAAACCCTGATACCATTAAAATAATTATTTGGGATAAAAGGAAGGATGTCTTGTATATTTAAATGAAAAACTAATAAATTTTTTAATTTATTATCAATAGAGTTTCTAATAGCTCTCAAGACACCATCAGCAAAAATATCACATCCTATAAAATTAGTTTGAGGATTATTTTTGGCATCTTCACTGATCTTCTCTCCATCGCCAATGCCTATTTCTAATACTCGAGGTGTTTTGATATTTTTAAATATAGAAGTTGAGGGAAGAAGTAATTTATCTTGGAGATGCTCCAATCTGGCAAAAGATTTTCCTTTTTTTCTTCCAAAGTATTTATTTTTTGATTCGAACATAAAGAAAGCTACCTCCAAAGATTAAAAATAGAAGAAGCATAATAATATTGAGAGTTGATGGACAGAAAGGGGGTGATTGATTGAGTGGATAATTGTAATAAAGAAAATCTTTTTTATCATTTGAAATACTTTCAATAATATTTCCCTTTTTGTCAATGATTGCAGAAATTCCTGAAGGTGTAGATCTGACTAAAGTTTTACCAAACTCAACGCTTCTCAATAAGGAATTAGCTAAATGCTGTTGTGGTCCGTACCACTTACCAAACCATGAATCATTAGATATTTGTAAAACTAAGTTAGATTGACATATATTTTTATTAATATGCTTATAGTAAAAAATGGACTCAAAACAAATCATAGGTACTGCCTTAATATTTTTTGGTAAATTTATAAGAGATTGGTCATCTCCTGGGATATAATTCATACCTAAGTTTAGAAAACGACTCAAAAGTGGTTTAACCCAAGGTACATACTCACCAAATAAAACGAGTTTTTGTTTATCATAATGTTGATTAATTTTGCCTTGATGGTCTATGACAAAAAAACGATTAAATAATTGATTATTTTCAATAGCACTGGAGCCTACTATCAATTTTTGATCTTTATCTAAAATGCCCCCCAATCTGCTTAAAAGGCCGGGTCTATTATTCAAATCAATAGGCAAAGATCCTTCAGGCCAAATAATTAAATCAACATTGGAGGTTTTGCTAAGAGCAAGAAGTGTTAGCTCTTCATATTTTTGAAAGTTGTCAAGAACATCAAAATCGGTCAAGGACTCATATATGTTTGGTTGAATTAATAAAATGTCTAAAGAATTTTCTATATTTTTGACATTAGGTTCCTTTTCAAAAAAACCTGATAAAAAAATTATCAAAACAAGGAAACTAATACTCAACGATAATTTTTTTTTAAGTCTTATTAGTGAATAAAGCATTAAACCAATACCTAAATGAATAATTACTCCAAGACCATAGACTCCCACGAAGGGAAGAGATTTTAAGACCCATAAGTTTTTATAATAAATTATAGCAGAGGGATTCCAGGGAAAGCCTCCCAGTAGAAATTCTTTTAAAAGTTCTACGATGCTTAAACTTAAAGGAAGCAAGAAAAATTTTAATTGTGAGTTATGAAATATTTTTAAAACAATATTAATTATAGAAAAGTTTAAAAAAGAGATAAATGAAGCCAACAATAATATTAAGATAATGCCTAAAAATAAATAGCCTAGTCCCCCTGAATAAAAAGATTGAATTATCCAGCTTAAGCTAATGAAATTAATTATGAAAAAAAAAGTAAATATAATCTTCTTGGAAAAATTTACTTTAGTTGTGAGAGAAAATAAAAATAAGCTTAATCCTGCCCAATAAAATATAGAAACACCAAATGGAGGGAGAGAGAATAAAATTAAAATAGAACAGAATGATATTAAGAAAAAAGGTCTTTGAATTAAAAAATTCAAACTATTGGGGTTTTAGTCCATGAACAACTACTTCAAGAATTTTTCTAGAAGAAACTTTGTGTATGGTAAAAGAAAGTTTTTTATTAATTGTAAATTTTTCTTTTTTCTTAGGGATGCGCCCTGCTAAATTAAAGATAATTCCCCCTATTGTTCCTACATCTTCTTTTAAATCTTCAGGAATGAGGACATCAAACTCTCTCTCAAAATCATCTACGAGCATTGCTGCATCCATTATTAAATTTTTATTACTTTGGCGATAAAGAGGAGCTTCCTCTGAGTCATGCTCGTCTTCTATCTCACCCACTATTTCCTCAACAAGATCTTCAATGGTCACTAAACCTGCTACACTATTAAATTCATCCATGACAATGGCTAAGTGAATATTTTGTTTTTTCATTTTCTGTAGGAGGTTAAAGACAGGAGTTGCAGAGGGAATATAGATAACCTCTCTTAAAAGACTCTTAATATTGAGTGATTTATTATTGATTTTCTTGAAGATATCCTTGATATGGACCATACCCAGACAGTTTTCTAAATCTTCATTTACAACAGGCATTCTAGAATGGGCCTCTTTATTAATTATTTTTATAAGGTTAACTTTATCAATTTTTTGATCAAGGTAGATAATCTCGCCTCTTGGGATCATGACATCATCCACAGTCTTTTTATGTACTTTTAAAAGATTATTAAATATTTTCTTTTCTTCATTCTTAGCAATTCCAGAGCTGTCCGAATTCGAAGATATTAAGTCAATAATTTGTTTTTTGAACTTGTCTTCTTGAATTAAGTCTTTGACAAGTTTGATCGCAAGATTTTTTTTAATCTTCATGTACGGGTTTTAATCCTATAAATTTCATAAACATATTTTCTAGAAATCTCATATTACTTCTTGATTGTCTATCATAGTGCGAATATCCAAATAAGTGAAGTAAACCGTGGCTCACTAACATAAAAAAACTTTGTGAATTAATAGTATTATTTTTGTTAAGAATGTAGCTATCGGCAATAGCAATATCACCTGAGGCTATTTCATCAGAAAAGGATAATACATCTGTGACCTTATTTTTTTTTCTAAATTCTTTATTCAAAGATTTTATTTCATCATTAGAGACAATTTTAATTGTAATTGAGGTTTGGTTTTCATTTAAATGAAGTGGTTGAAAATATTCAGATAGTTTTTTCAGTCTTCCTTTAGAATTATTGAGAAATTTTTTAAGTTGGCTGTTACCAATAAATTCTATAACAAATTTTTTATTTTTAATTTTCAAATTTACTTATCGTATGCGTTTATAATTTTTTCCACTAAAGTATGACGGCAGACATCACTACTATTTAAATGAACAAAGCCAATATCTTTTACTTTTTCTAATTTTTCCATGGCATCTTGCATGCCACTCTTAGCATTATGAGGTAAATCTTTTTGGCTCAGGTCTCCTGTAATAACCATTTTAGAATTTTGTCCTAATCTTGTAAGAAACATTTTCATTTGAGTAGAGAGAGTATTTTGTGCTTCATCAAGAATGATGAAAGATTTATTTAATGTTCTCCCTCTCATAAATGCTAAAGGAGCTATTTCTATTAAATTATTCATCATTTTTCGGTCTATTTCTTCAACTGGCATCATTTCATAGAGCGCGTCATATAAAGGACGAAGATAAGGATCAATTTTTTCTTTCATATCTCCAGGAAGAAATCCTAATCTCTCCCCTGCCTCCACTGCTGGTCTTGATAGAATTAATCTATTAATTTTGCCTTCTACAAAAAGACTAACGGCATAAGCCACAGCTAAATAAGTTTTTCCAGTACCGGCAGGTCCTACAGCAAAAACAATATCCTTAGATCTCATCAGTTTTAAGAAAATTTCTTGGTTCTTGGTTTTAGGATAAATTGTTTTTAATTTAGTGGTAATTTGATATTTCTGATCTTGTTCAATTTGTTCTTTAATGTAAGCAGGCTTAGCTAAGTCAATATTATTTTCAATTTCTTCGGCAGAGATGTCTTTGTTTTTTAACTTCACGTATAAACCTTGAATAACATAATAGGCTTTTTCAACAGGATCTCTACTTCCTTTAATAGAGAGAAAGTTTCCTCGAGTATAAAGCTTTACCTTAAATTTATCCTCTAAGACTTTTAAGTTTTTATCATGGTAGCCAAATAAGCTTGATAGAAATTGATTATCATCAAACTCTAATTGTTTTTGATGGGAAGAAATATTAGCCGTAGCCATTAAGCTCTTTCACCTATAAGTGAATGCATTTTAACATCTTTGATTTGAACAGGAATAATTTGGCCAATATGATTTTCTTCTCCTTCAAGAGCAACGCTTTGGTTAAACTCCGATTTTCCTTTTATCTGTCCTTCAAGTTTACCAGCACCATCAATTAAAACTTTGACAGTTTTTGTAATAAAATTTCTATTGTATTCCATTTGTTGCTCATCCAACAGCTCTTGCGTTATAGCAAGTCTTTCATCAAGTATGTCCTTATTGATTTCCTCTTTGTTTGCAGCGGGTGTTCCCGGACGAGGACTATATTTAAAAGAATATGAATTCATGTATTTTATACGTCTAATTAGATCAAGTGTATCTTCGAAATCTTTTTGTGTCTCACCTGGAAACCCAATAATAAAATCAGAAGATAAAGCTATATTTGGCTTGGCTTTTCTCACTTTTTCAATGATATCAAAGTAGAAATCTCTGGTGTGTTTTCTATTCATAAGTTTTAAGATTTTGTCAGACCCAGATTGAACAGGGAGATGGAGAAAAGGCATTAATTTATGATTGGTGCCATGAAGTTCAATTAAATCATCCGTCATGTTGACTGGATGACTGGTGGAGTATGTAATTCTTTCTACTCCATTAATCTGGGAAACTTTATCAATCAAAGAAGCCAGGCTATGTGAATGTCCGGATGCATCTGAACCATGGAAAGCATTTACGTTTTGACCTAAAAGAGTAAATTCCACAACACCTAAATCAACTAGTGACTTTACTTCATCTTCTATCTCGTAGACTGTTCGAGAGTATTCTGAACCCCTCGTATAAGGAACGACACAGAAGTGGCAAAATTTGTCACAACCTTCTTGGATAGTCACAAACGCTGATTTTGAATTTTGGTTTCTTTTAATTTGATTTAGCGTATCGAATTTTTCGATAACATCAAAATCTGTGATAGAAGTTTGAGAAAGATCACTTTTTTGAAGAAAATGATTTAGTGATTGAATGGATTGAGGACCAATGACTAAATCAACATAAGGAGCTCTCTTTTGTATTAACTCTCCTTCTGCCTGAGCCACACATCCAGCAACAATAACTTTTTGGTCTTTTTTTCCTTTTTTATTAATTCGGCCTAAATGAGAAAAGGTTTTTTCAGTTGCTTTTTCTCTGATATGGCAAGTATTCAAGACTACATAGTCTGCATTCAAATAATCATCTGTGGGTTGCATGTTATGAGAAATAAAAATATCTTTCATCTTGTCAGAGTCATAGACATTCATTTGACAACCAAAGGATTTAATAAAAAAGTTCTTAGCTGATGGCATTGAGGGATTTGACAAACAATATTGCGTCTTGAGAATTAGGAGAGTTTATAGACTTACTCCGATAATAATTTTTTCTTTCATTGTAAGCTTTATAGCCTAATTTTTGATAAAGTTTAATAGCAAATTTATTTTCAGCTCTAACTTCAAGATAAATTTTTATACACTTTTCAACAGTTTTAAGCTGTTTTTCTAATTCGGATAGTAAAAGAAAGCCTACACCTTTTCCCCTATACTTTTTTAAAACTGCTAAATGTAGTATTTCGTACTCAATGCTTTTTTGATCTTGATAAAGGAAATGACCAAGTATCAGACCTAGTGTCTTTTTTTCGATTGCAAATAAATTGAGGGCTTTCTTGTTCTTAAAGTGATCCTCTATTGCAACTTTAGTCCATGTTAAATCTAGTTCAATATGATGCTCGTGAAGCCAATTTAAATGTTCTTTAGATTTAATACTGTAATTCAAGCAACAATATTATCATAAAAAACTCTTGAGCATTCTTTCCAATTAAATTTTTTTGTGTATTCCTGGCACTTGGTGCGATCGAGGTTAATACAATTTATAATGTTTGATTTTAAATCATCACCAATATAGCCATTAATTCCATTTACAATAATATCTTTTGGTCCGATGACATTAAAAGCAGCAACAGGTGTACCTGTTGCATTAGCCTCTGTAATGACATTTCCAAAAGTATCAGTTAGGCTTGGAAAAACCATAACATCAGAGCTAGCATAGTAATCAACTAAATCCTGGCCATGTTGATACCCCACATAATTTACATCGGGATATTTTTTTTTTAAAGAATTTAACTGAGGACCATCACCAACCACAACTTTAGTACCATCTAGCTTAATTTTTAAAAAAGCTTCAACATTTTTTTCTGTTGCCACTCTTCCAATATAGGAGAAAATTGGGCCCTTACCTAAATTAAGTTTATTAAATTTACTAAATTTTTCATGATTAACTCCGCGGGACCATATTTCAGTATTTTTAAATTTTCTCTTTATTAACTCCTCTTGCATTGAAGGAGTAGGCACCAAAACTTTTTTTGCTTTATTATGAAATTTTCTTATGAAAAAATAGAAAAAACTTGCAGGTATCTTTGTTCGCTTTTGAATGTATTCAGGGAAACGTGTATGAAATGAAGTGGTAAATGCAATGTCGTCCTTAAGACAAATATTTCTTGCTAAAAACCCAAGAGGGCCTTCGGTTGCAATATGAATATGGTCTGCTTTAGCACTTTTTATCATACTTTTCAGTGTTTTTTGTCTTGTTACAACAATTTTAATTTCATTATAAGAGGGTAGTGAAAAGCGTAGCTTAAATAATTCAGGATGAATGACTTGTACCTCCATTCCCATTTTCTCTAACTCAGGAATGGTGTTTATATATGAGCGAACAACTCCGTTTACTTGTGGCTTCCAGGCATCAGTGACAAGTAAAAGTTTCAAGCAACTCTTTCTTCTTGGAGTTTATCTTCAATTTGATTTATTTTTTTTTCATTCCAAAAGATTATTTCTAGTTTACCCGTATAGTCCTCTACCATAGCACTACAGCTGTCTACCCAATCACCTAGATTATGATAAGTTTTATCTCCTAATAATTTTATCTTTGGGTCATGAATATGTCCGCACACAATACCGTCACATTTATTTTTTTTAATTCTTTCAAGACATGCGTTTTCAAAATTTTGAATAAATCGCTGAGCGTCTTTCACTCTAGTTTTTAAATATCCCGATAGAGACCAATAAGATAGTCCTAGTCTTCTTCTAAAAAAATTTAAAATATTGTTAAACCATACCGAGTAGTCGTATAGCTTTGCTCCAATTTTAGCAATCCATTTAGAATTTAAAACAATATTATCAAACTCGTGGCCATGCATTAACAATAATTTTTTATTATCCGCAGTTGTATGAATTCTATGTTTTCTTATTTTTATATTTGCAAAGCTAAAGCCACAGTAATCAGAAATTATTTCATCGTGATTACCTGGAATATAATAAACTTTCGTTCCAGACCTTGCCTTTTTTAAAACTTTTTGAATGAACGTATTAAAGTCTTGATTCCAAAACCAATTTTTTTTTAGACGCCATCCGTCTATAATGTCGCCAAGTAAATAAAGATGATCACAATCATTATATTTTAAAAAGTGTAAGAGCTCCTTTACTTTTGAAGCACGTATGCCAATATGAATGTCTGAAATGAATATGGATCGATGTTTTTTGATTTGCATAGAATCTAAAAATAGATATATCTACGATTGATAGTATTGAAGAATGTTAAATTTTTATTAAATGGTCTCTTCACAAAAGCTTTATATTAGAAAAAATTCTAAAATTCATGCATCTGGTCTTTTTGCAAAAGCTGATATCAGTGCTGGCACTAGAATCATTGAATATCGCGGGTTAAAGATAACTAAAGCTCAATCCGACAAGATTGCTGATGTTCACATAGAGGCAAACAAAAGGGCTAAAACAGTCGGGTCTGTTTACATTTTTACACTGAATCAAAAATACGACATCAATGGAAAAGTAACATGGAATTTAGCAAAATATATTAATCATTCCTGCAATCCTAATTGTGAAACTGATATCATCAAAGGAAGAATATGGATTAGCGCAATTAAAGATATTAAGAAAGGCGAGGAGCTGTCCTACGACTATGGATATGACATGTTTTGTTTCGAGGATCACCCGTGTCGATGTGGGTCTCAAAACTGTATTGGATATATTGTTCGAAGCAATCTTAGATGGAGACTTAAAAAAAAGTTAATTGAAAATAAAAAGTCAAGATTTAACAAAAACTTCATATAAGTAGTTAAACTTCAGATATGGATTTTAAAAATAAAAATATAGTAGATGCTTTTTGGTGTTCAATTGGAGGACTAAAAATACTCTTTCAAGAAAAAGCAGCAAGAAGAGAGCTATTATTGTTTCCCTTGTCTGCTCTATACATCGTAATTTTTCAACCAGCTCTTTTGTTCACACTTTGGCTGATAATTTTACCTTTGCTCATACTTAGTATTGAGGCTCTAAACACTGCAATAGAATATACCTGTGATAAAATTACTATGGATAAGTCAAACAAAATAAAAAAAGCTAAAGATTTAGGTTCTGCTGCAATTTTTTTATCCCTTACAGCCTATGGAATAGTTTTACTCTTAGGTTTATTTTATTAATTTGGGAAGATTGACATGATTTTTTTACAAGTAGAGGAGGTCTATGTTTCAATCACAGGGGAAATGCCAATCTTCCACCTAATAAAATAATCATTTATATTAAATTAAAGTTAAATTTAGATTAAATTTCCAATTTCTTTTATTTGATCGATATTTAATAAGTTGTTTTGCTTATAATTTTGAACTAGTGCAAGACATCTTTTTTTAAGAACATTGAATACTTTTAAAAATTCTATCTCAACTTCCTCTTCAGTGCCTTTAAATTTTGCAGGATCAGCTACACCCCAATGTGCCTTTAATGTATTTTTGAGATACACGGGGCAAGTTTCTCCAGCTGCGTTATCACACACAGTAATAACCAAATCAAAATTAATATCTGAAAAATCATCCCATGATTGACTTTTAAAATTGTCTAGGAAAATTTTATTTTTTTCTAATGTTTTGATGCTTAATGGATGCACATATCCTGCAGGATGGCTTCCTGCACTATAAGCATTAAAAAAGTCTTTACCATAATGGTTTAAAAGCCCCTCTGTCATAATTGATCGACAAGAGTTACCTGTACAAAGTACAAGAATTTTAATCATTTTAATTTTCTGAGTCGATAGAGTAGCCAGCGGATCTAACTGTTCGAATGAAATCTTTTTCTCCTGTTAAATTCAGCTCTTTTCTGAGTCTTCTTATGTGAACATCAACTGTTCTGGGTTCAACGTAAGCATCATTTAACCAAACGTTATCCAATAGTTGCTGCCTAGAATAGACTCTACCTTTATTTTCAATAAAAAATTTTAAAAGATTAAATTCAGTCGGTCCTAAATTTAACTTTCTCTCACCCCTTGTTGCCCTTCTGTTGGTAAGATTAATGTTAATATCATGAAACTTGAGTGAGTCGTTATCTTCTCTTGATTTTGTTCTTTTAAGTAATGATTTAATTCTAGCGAGGATCTCACTTGGAAGAAAAGGTTTGGTTACATAATCCTCTACACCTAATTCAAAACCTCTAATTTTATCATCTTCTTGACCTTTAGCTGTTAACATTATAATTGGAATTTTTTTTAGATTATCTTTTCTTTTAATTCTCTTTAAAACTTCAATGCCCGATATATTTGGTAGCATCCAATCTAATAAAATTAAATCAGGCAGCCAATGTTCGATCTCTTGAATTGCAGATTCTCCGTCGTATGAAAATTTTATTTGGTAGTTTTGTTGTTCTAAATGAAATCCAATTAATTCTGAGATTGGTTTTTCATCCTCTACAACTAAAATCTTGTCTGTCATTCAAAATCAGATTTTTTTAAATCAATATAATGACCTGTAATGTTAAAAATGACCTCTTCAGCTATGTTAGTAGCATGATCACCTATTCTTTCTAAGGACTTTGCAATTAAAATTGGCTTAGTGCCTTCATCAACAACACTTGTTTCTTTATTGTGCATTCTTTCTATTAAATCAGATAATAAAGATTTGTACTGCCTGTCAATTTCTGCATCTTGATTCCATGAGATCCTTGCCTGTACCTCATCTTTTTTAAAAAAACTCTCAAGTGTTTGATTAACCATTTTTTGGACACCTTTACCTAAATTATGCATTTGGTCCGTTAAATCCTCGTCAAATGAAGAAGAAATTGAAATAGCTCTTTTTGCTAAATTTCTAGAGTGATCTCCCATTCTCTCAAGCTCTTTTGAAACTTTGAGGGCAGTGAAAACTAGTCTTAAATCACTGGCAACGGGTCTATGTAAAGTCATAATTTCGAAACTTAAATCCCTAACATCTCTTTCCACTTCATCAACTTGTTCATCAAGATTCTGTGTTGTCTGTGCATCAGATGAGTCTTTAGATTTAATAACATTTACTGCAATTTCAATTTGTTTCTCAACAATATTACTCATTTTAATTAAATTATCTGTAAGATGATTTAACTTTTGTTCAAAGTTTTTATCTGTGTGTGCTGTTTCCATTTTAACCAAACCTTCCAGTTATGTAGTCATTTGTTTGTTCTTTATCAGGTTTTGTAAATATCTTACCAGTTTCTCCATATTCGACAAGGTTACCTAAATGAAAAAACGCAGTTTTAGATGATACACGTGATGCTTGAGACATAGAATGAGTTACTATAATAATTGTGTAATTTTCTTTCAATTCGTTAATTAAATCTTCTATTTTTGCGGTTGCTATTGGATCTAATGCAGAACAAGGTTCGTCCATCAAAATGATTTCCGGTCTTATAGCAATCGCTCTTGCAATGCACAATCTTTGCTGTTGTCCTCCTGATAAACCGGTAGCAATATCATCCATTCTATCTTTTACCTCTTCATAAAGACCCGCTCTGTGAAGTGAGTCTTTTACTATTTCATCTAATTCATTTTGAGAAGAAGCAATACCATGAATTTTTGGTCCGTAGGCAACATTTTCATAAATAGTTTTTGGAAAAGGATTGGGTTTTTGAAAAACCATTCCAACTTTTTCGCGAAGAGTTTCTACCTGTATATCAGGGCTATATATATCAACATTGCCATTCAACAAAAACTTACCTTTAACATTACAAATATCTATTACATCATTCATACGGTTTAAACATCGCAAAAATGTCGACTTACCACAACCTGAGGGTCCTATAAGAGAAGTTACTTCATTTTTTGGAAAATTAAGAGCAACGTTATTGATTGCCATTTTTTTTCCATAGTGGACATATACCTCACTTGTTTGCAAAGCATAATTGCTGTTTTGATCTACCATTTCACCTCCAATTTTCTTCTTACCAACACTGCCACAGTATTCATTATAATCAAAAAAGATAAAAGTAGCATTATTCCTGCAGATGTTTTTTCGAGGAAACCTCTTTCAGCGCTCTCAGACCATAGATATATTTGTGAAGGAAGACCAGTGGCAGGGTCGAATGCCCCTCCCGGTATTTCCATCACAAAAGCAACCATACCTATCAATAATAAAGGGGCTGTCTCACCCAAAGCTTGTGCCATTCCAATAATTGTTCCAGTAAGAGTACCTGGCAAAGATAAAGGGATTACATGATGAAATACAGTTTGCATTTTAGTAGCCCCCACAGCAAGTGCTCCCTCTCTAATTGAAGGGGGGACGCCTCTGAGCGATGCCCTAGATGCTATAATAATTGTTGGTAAAGTCATAAAACCTAAAACTAATCCTCCAACTAAAGGGACTTGATATGGCATCCCAAAAACTCCAATTAGCATACCTAAGCCTAAAAGTCCGTAAACAATAGAGGGAACCGCCGCAAGGTTATTTATATTTACTTCAATAATGTCAGTTATTTTTCCTGGTTTAACAAATTCCTCTAAGTACACAGAAGCCAAAAGTCCGATTGGAAAAGCAAAACTAAAACAGATTAATAAAGCATAAAAAGACCCCATAAGTGCTCCAAGTATTCCGGCTGTTTCTGGATCTCTTGAGTCTCCATTTGTGAAAAACCAAAAATTGAATGTCTTAGACATTTTACCTTTGGAGTCTAAAGAGTCTAAGATAGAAAGTTGATAATCATTTATTTTTCGTTGTGCTTCGGGAACATTTCTTGGATAGTTTCCTTTGACAATTTGGTCAAGATCTGATGAGGCAGATATATCTAAATTGACAGTTTTTCCAATTACATTTGGATTGTTTGCAATATAATCTCTCAGCTGATAATCAAATTTTCTTGTGTACATTTCTCTGACTTTAATAAAATTTTCTTCATCTAATCCAGGATGGTTTTGGTTAATCACTTGATCAGCAAGATCAACATAAGATGCTTTCATTATTTCTTTTTTGGAGGAGTTACTAGAAACCTCTATAAAATTTGGGTCAAAATAAACATCAGCATTAATAGTTGTTCTAACAAAAGCACCACTGCCGGTAGAAAAAATTTTATACATTAAAATAAGCACGAAGAACAAAGAAAGAGTCATCGCAAACATTCCATAAAATTTGAAACGTTTCTCTGCTGCAAGTCTCTTTTCTAAACTACTCATATTTTTCTCTGTACTTTTTTACTATTGTTATAGCAGCAATATTAAGAATTAATGTCATTACAAATAAAGTTAGGCCTAAAGCAAAAGCAACTAGGGTTTTTGGATTATCAAACTCGACATCTCCTATCAAACTTGTAACAATCTGTGTTGTTATTGTAGTCGCTGGCTCCAAGGGATTAAAAGTAAGATTTGCTCTTAGGCTGGCGGCCATAACGACAATCATTGTCTCACCTATTGCCCTAGATATAGCTAATAAAAATGAGCCCATTATTCCAGCTAGAGCTGCTGGTAAAATTACTTTTTTAATAGTTTCTGATTTAGTTGCTCCAATTGCATAAGAACCCTCTCTTAAAGATTGAGGAACTGCTTTTATGACATCGTCACTAAGAGAGGAAACAAAAGGGATGATCATGACACCCATCGCTAAACCTGCAGCTAGAGCACTTTCAGCGGACACCGGTAATCCAACGCCTTCACCGACATCTTTTATGAAAGGCGCCAGTGATAAAGCAGCAAAAAATCCATAAACAACTGTGGGTATGCCAGCAAGAATTTCGATTATTGGTTTAGCTATATCTCTTACTTTTGATGACGCATACTCTGCTAAATAAATTGCTGTTAGCAGTCCTAAAGGAACAGCGACTAACATGGCAACAGATGCAATTAAAAGCGTTCCGGTAAGCAAAGGTATAAAACCAAAAGCCTCTTTTAAAGCTTCTTGATCGAAGCCATCTGATGCATCGATAACAAAAGCTCTATTGGGATTCCATGCCGTATTAAAGAAAAAGTCCATAAAATTTACGTACCGAAAAAAATTAATGGCCTCGAAAACAAGAGAAAAAAAGATTCCAAAAGTAATGAATATTGCAATATAAGAACTTCCCTTGATAACATATGAAATTATTTTCTCAACAATTGGCTGTGCATTTAGTTTTCCTGATATTGATTTCGTAGCCAAAAATCCTAAAAGCACAGGTAGAATGATAAATAGAGTTAAATTCGACCATCCGTAGATCTTGTCAAAATTTGCTAAATTTTTTGCTGCAATTATCTCACTCTCACTGGCCATTTTTAAAATTGATTTGTCGCCTACGGTCAAATCAATTTCTGATAAATTAACAATCATAGATAGGTTGCTAATCTTATTCATAATTAAACCGAATTTTCCAGAGCTCCATGTAGCGACATCTGGAAATAACACAGGGGACATTACAAACATCTCTTGAAAGTTTGATTTAAAAAGAAGTAAAAAGAACCAAATAATTATTGCTGGAAAAAAAACTAAAAGGACAACGTAATATCCATAATAATCTGGAAGTGAGGAAAGATTTTCATTTTTTTTAAATTTTAGGCTTAATGCTCTTTTTTTACCATAGAAGTAAAAAGAATAAGAAAGTATAAAAACTAAAACAAGTGATAAATAAAGCATACTGTCCTATTCCTCTATAAACTGATTTTGTCTTAGGGGCAAGAAATCTTGCCCCTAAAAATAAGATAATTAATTAATGCTTACTTACAAAGTCCGCTTGAAAAAGCGTAACCAGCATCTTTTAATGGGTGTTTTTTTTCAGCACATGCTGCAATATCAAATCCCATTGCATCTAAGCTGTCAGTAACGTTTCTTACTCTATTGATAAGGTCTGGTACCATAGGTGCAGCACCAATTTTTGTTAGGTAACCGTTATCACCAATTGCTTCATCACTTACCATCATTTGTGCAAACTCCTGAATGCCAGGTACAACCCCGATGTGATCTGCTTTTAAGTATATGAAAAGAGGTCTTGCCATTGGATACTCATAAGTGGCAATGGTATCAGCAGATGGTACTACTCCCTCAACAGTAGATGGTTGTAATTTATCTCCGTTGTCTTTTAGATAAGAATAACCAAAGTAACCAAAACGTTCTGGATCCTCAACTAGTTTTTGAACAATAAGAGTGTCATTCTCACCCATCTCGATGATTTTTCCATCTTCTCTGTAATCAGTACATCCATCGTCACTGCCAGTTACTGCTTCTAATGTACATCCAGCTTCCATTACTTTACCATCAAATGCATCTCTTGTTCCTGAGGTTGGAGGAGCTACTAATACTTCAATTTTATATGCTGGAAGGCTTGGGTTAATTTCGTTCCAAGTTTGATATGGATTTTCGACCACTTCACCATCAACAACAACTTTTGCAGCCATAGCTGTAAAAATTTCTTCTCTTGTTAGAGAAAAAGGTTCTGCTTCGTTGGAGTGAGAAAAAGTAATACCGTCATTAGCCCACATCACTTCAATTACGTTTGTTACACCGGCTTCAAGACATAATTTAGCTTCTTTAGATTTCATTGGTCGTGACGCTCCAGTAATATCTGGAAATTCAACTCCCACACCAGCACAAAATGCTTTCATTCCACCACCAGTTCCAATTGGGTTGTAAGTGGGGGTTTTAAAACCTGACTCGCCGAGTCTTTGTGCGTTTACTGTTCCATATGGGTATACTGTTGATGAGCCAACAATATTAATTTGATCTCTTGCAAAAGTTTCAGCAGAGAAAAGCACGCTTACTGCTAAAGCAAGAAAAGTTAACATAGATTTTTTCATAGTTAAGTTCCTTTGTGTTGTTTAAATTGAGCTAAAAATATCCGTTAGAAATAAATCTTATGTTACAAATATGTTAAAGTTTTATTAAGCATGCTTTGGAATTGTGATTAAAAACTCTGAGCCTTTTCCAACTTCACTTTTTATGTCAATAAAACCCATGTTTTTATTCAAAATATGTTTCACAATTGAAAGGCCTAATCCAGTACCACCAACCTCTTTGGATCGCGCACTGTCCACTCTGTAAAATCTCTCGGTAAGCCTTGAGATGTGCTCTTCTGCAATGCCTATGCCATTATCTTTGAAGGAAATTTCGACATATTCAGTCATAGTACTAGTATTCATTTTTTCACGAGCATTAATAAAAATTTTAGCACCATCTTTTGAATATTTAACAGCGTTGTTAACGATATTGACAACCACTTGAATAAATTCTTCATGAGGGCATCCAACTAAAAGAGATTGGTCTAAATTAATATCAACATTTATGTTTTTCTTTAAAATTTTTGACTCCAATGAGTTTATTCCAATTTTTACAGTATTTAATAGATTGCAAAATTGGTCATTCTCATTAGATTTTTTATTCTCGATAGAGCTTAAACTTAATAGATCATCGATCAAAGTGTTCATTCGATTCGACTGATCTTGAATAATTGAAATAAATTTATTTCTATTTTTTTCATCGTCAACAGTTAAAAGTGTTTCTAAATATCCTATTATTGAAGAGAGAGGAGTTTTTAATTCGTGACTTACATTAGCTACGAAGTCAGTTCTTACCATCTCAAGATTTTTAATTGCAGTAATGTCTTTAAAAGCAACGCAAAAAAAATCGTTAATAGGAAATCCTATAACGTCGTAATATCGGTCATTTGGTATTAGTCTATTCCACTCAAAATTCTTTTTTGATTTAGCTTTAAGTGCGCTACTTAGATTTTCAGACAAAGATAAATCTCTTAAACCTATTTTAAGATTATCTGCATTTTCTAAATTAAATGTCTCTTTGAAAGTATTGTTAACGAATATGATATTATAATCATAATCAATAATAACTATTGAGAGATCTAAGGAGTTAAGAATATCTTGATATTCCAAACTTTGCTTATCATTTATCTCGATGCGTCTTTCTTTGTCTAAAAGAGTCTCTTCTAAGATATTTCGGACTTTTGTAAATAACATATTGTCAGATTTTCTTAGGTTAAAAGTTTTTTTTTCAAGATAGCTCTCAAAGAAATAATAAGAAATGAAATAAACTAAACTCTGAGAAATAACTGATATTAAAAAAATATTAATTGAAGTACTAAAAAACAAAAATAAGTTTAATGAGAGAACAGCAATAGAAAATACAAATAACATTTTATTGTTTTTCGATTTTTTTATAGACCTTTTTGGTAGCAGTGCCTCTCCCTGAGAGACTAGGGTTGGTCATAAAATATTTATGTGAGTCTATTTTTAGTTTAGAGTTTATTTTTTGATAATTTCCATCTGAGTCGAGGGCCCAAGTATTTTGATTATCATTAATTGCCGTGTACATAATTTGATATAAGATTTGTTCGTGAACAGTTTTGTTATCGATAGGAACTAATGTTTCCACGCGCCTGTCAAAATTTCTAGTCATCCAGTCAGCAGATGAAATATAAATTTTTGCTTTTTTACTGGGTAGTTTATTGCCTTTTCCGAAACAAACTACACGTGAATGCTCTAAAAATCTTCCTACAATACTTTTAACTTCTATGTTTTCTGACATTCCTTTAACACCAGGAACTAAGCAGCAGATACCTCTAATTAAACAAGTAATTTTCACACCTGCTTGAGATGCTTCATAAAGTTTGTTAATTATTTCTTGATCAACTAAATTATTCATCTTGATCCATATGTTAGCTGGCTTTTTAATTTTTGATAAACCTATTTCGTAGTCAATATGTTCGAAGAGTTTTTGTCTTAAGTTATATGGGGAGAAAGATATTCGTTGAAAATCTTTTGCCAAATTGTAACTACACATGTAATGAAATAATTTTATGGCATCAGATGCTAAGTCTTTATTACAAGTAAAAAATGATAGATCTGTGTAAACCTTTGCTGTTTGAGGATGATAGTTACCAGTACCATAGTGAACGTAGTGGACTAAATTTTTATTTTCTCTTCTAGTAACTAAGGAAACTTTTGCATGAATTTTTAGATTTAAAAAACCATACACTACTTGAACTCCAGCTTTTTCCAAATTTGATGCCCACTGTAGATTTTTTTCTTCGTCAAACCTTGCTTTTAATTCAACAACTGCTGTTACAGATTTACCAGCCTCAGCAGCTCGAACGAGTGCATCAATGATTGGCGATTGATCACTAGTACGATATAAAGTTTGCTTAATCGCCACAACGTTTTTATCGTTTGATGCTTGATCTAAAAAACTAACAACAACATTAAAAGACTCAAACGGGTGGTGTATAACTAAATCCTTTTTTTTGATTGCTGCAAAACAATCACCGCCAAAATCATTTATTCGCTGTGGGAAACGAGGTTTAAATTTTTTATAATTTAAATTCTTGTTTTTTATATTTCCAAAGACTTCTGACAATTGGTCGAACCCTAGTAAATCTTCGAATTCAAAGATTTCATTTTCAGATACTTTCAACTCGTTAATGATGAATGATTTAAAATTAGTATTAAGACTTTTTTGAACATCTAATCTGATTACCTGTCCTCTTTTTCTTTCCCTGACAAGTTTTTTAAACTCTCTGATAAGATCGTCTGCCTCCTCCAAAACCTCCAAATCACTGTCCCTTATTACGCGAAATAGATTTGTATCAATAACATCAAAATCATGGAACACATCCTCAACATAACTATTAATTATTGACTCTACGGGATAAAAATAAATACCCTGTTTATCGATAATCTTAAGAAAGCGTTGTTTTAAATCTGATACTCTCATAACTGAGATAAATTGTTTTTTTGATTTTTTATTTTTAATTTTAGCGATAAGACACAAACATAGATTTGGTATAAAGGGCAAAGGGTGTGTGCTATCAACTGTAATTGGTGTCAGAATTGAACTAATATCATTCGAAAAAAAATTTTTTATGTGGGACAAATGTTTTTTTAAAAACCTATCTCTTAAAATATAGATTTTATTTTTTTTTAATTCTTTTTCAATTTGACCATACGATTCATTTTGCTTTTTAATCAAACTTCTTGTTGCTGAGTCAACAATTTTAATTTGGTCTTCAATCTTCATTCCATCATAACTTTTTTTATTAGGACTGAGTTTTAACTGTTCAATTAAACCAGCCACTCTTACTGAAAAAAATTCATCTAAGTTTGATGCAGCAATACTTATAAAATTCAGTCGTTCTAGAATTGGGACGTTTTTATCGAAAGATAATTCATTTACTCTCTCATTAAATTTTAGCCAGGATATTTCTCTATTAAAATATCTATTCATTCTTATAATTATAACTTTTAAGTCTTTTTACTAATTGTAGTTCTTTCATATCACCAGTATTTTTTTTTATCTCACTCCAGGAATTAATATATAGATTAATCTCGCAAAATGCACATGTTGGAAATTTTATTATTTTATCTTTTGCAACATAGTTAATTAAATCAATCAAAGCTGGATTGTGACCTACTATCATTAAATTTTTGTTAATTTTAATTTCTTTTATCCATTCAATTAAATCGTTAAAGTTGAAAGTATATAGTTCACTTTCAAAATTAACTTTAATTGAATTTTTAAATATTTTTTTGCAAGTCTCTTGTGTTCTTTTTGAATTCGATGAAAAAATTGAAATATCTTTAAAATTTAGTTTTTTAAAAATATGCGTTGCCATTACTTGGCAACTAAAAATCCCCCTCTCAGATAATGGTCTTTCATGATCGTCTAATTCTAAATTTTTCCATGAGGATTTAGCGTGACGTAATAAAAATAGTTTTTTTTCAATCATCTGTTAAATATATGCAATATAATATGCTTAATAAAAAAGATTCTATTGCAGTAATAGACATAGGGTCAAATTCAGTAAGATTGTGTGTATTTAGGGGCAATATGAGAAGCCCAGATGTACTATACAATAAAAAATTTTTTTGTGGGTTGGGTGAATTTATTCCAGAAACACAGTTAATAAGCAAAGAGGCTGAAAAAAAATGTATTAACTCAATAATTTTTTTTAATTCAATAATTGACGAAATGAAACCTAGCCACTCTGTCGCTTTATGCACAGCAGCTATTCGAAACGCCTCTAACAAAAAAGAAATTACAAATAAGATACAAAAAGTTTTTAAGGGAAAAATTATAACTTTATCAGGAAGACAAGAGGCCTTCTATGCCACATTAGGTGTTCGTTCTGCAATACCTAGTGCCAATGGGACCATTATTGATATGGGAGGTGGCAGTCTTGAATTAGCACAAATTACACCACATAAAATTAAAAATATATCTTCTTTTCCTTTGGGTATATTAAACTTCACTAAAGAACATAAAGAGCATAAAAAAATTAACAAAGAAATAAATTCAAAACATAAAAATCAAAAAAACTTCTATTTAATTGGTGGAGCATTTAGGTCAATTGCAAGATGTTATATTTATTTTAATAAATTGCCCTTGAATGAAATACACAACTTGAGTATCTCTCGGAAAAATTTTTATGAATTAAAATCAGATATACAAAAAATTGGGTTTGACGACCTACAAAAAATTCCAAAAATTTCTGTCGATAGAATAAAACATATTCATATTGCAATAGAAGTATTGGACAAGGTGTTAAAATTATCAAACTGCGAGCAGTTTATTTATCCAAGGTACGGGATTAGAGAGGGTTTCATTTATGAAAAGCTTTCCAAAAAGCAAAGGCTTTTAGATCCAACTGAAATTTCTTTAGAATTAATAGCTAAAAGTAGATGTCGTTTTTTGATATTTAATAAAAAGACATTTGCTTGGATTAAAAATATTTATCTAAAATTTATAAATTTAAAAATATCTAGTAAACAGCTAAGAGTAATAAAACTCTCATGCATCATTTCAGATTTGGGATGGGAGCAAACAGCCAAAATTAGAGCTTCATATGCATTAAACCTAATATTAAATAGTCCTCTAGTAGGAATAGAACAATCAGAAAAAGTATTTATTGCATATTTAGTGTATTTAAGGCACACGAAAGATATCTTAGACCAGAGGGTTATTGAAAAAGAATTAAGTAGCTATTTATCTTATTTATCAAGTGACGAAAAAAAGTTAGCTTATCAGATTGGGTGTGTATTAAATTTTTTATACTCTATAACTAAGGGTTCTTCTTTTTTGTTAAAACAGCTTGATCTTAAATCTTTAACATTGGAGGAGCAAAAAAAGGTTTCGTCTATTCAAAAGGTACCAAAATCAGGCAAAACTGAACAGCTCTATAACCTAATTAGAAAATTTTAATATTTGATTAATATTTTTTTAATTAAAATTACATAATCAATAAATTTAATATGCATTGGTATTTGGAGATAAAAATTATGAAATTACTATTATCAATGCTTTTAAGCTTTGTTTTTTTCAATGTAAATGCATTGGAACTTAATAAAATTTCAGGTTATTCAACTTTTTCATGGGACGAAGGTGGATCAGAAATTTTAGCTTACGACTCTCAAAGAAACAGAATATTTGTTACAAACAATATAACAAAATCTATAGATGTTTTAGATATTACAAGATTACCTTATACAGAAAAATTAATTTCACTCAAACCAAGAGCAGGTGTTGGTGGAATAAACAGTGTTGCTGTTTCAGAACAAGCAGGTTTGCTTGCTTTAGCAATCGAGGCAGAAGACAAACAAGATAACGGTGCTGTTTTGTTCTATAATCTTAATACATTAAAATTGGCTTTTGGGTACTCAGTAGGTGCGCTGCCTGATAATGTTGTATTTACTCCGGATGGGAAATATGCATTGGTCGCCAATGAGGGTGAGCCAAATGATGACTACACTGTTGATCCCAAAGGATCTGTTTCAATTATTGATTTAAACAAATGGTTTGTTGGCCCTAGTGAAGATAAAATCAGAAATATAAACTTTTATTACAATGGGGCTCCAGAGGGTGGCAGAATTGTAAAACCTGGATCATCTTTTTTGTATGATGCTGAACCAGAGTTTATAGCAGTTAGCGGTGATTCTAAAAGAGCTTATGTAGCTCTTCAAGAAAATAACGTTATTGCAAAGATAGATATTAGTTCTGGCATAGTTACTGATTACTTTGGTTTAGGCTATAAAGATTGGTCTCAGTCCGCTCTTGATGCTTCAAATAAGGATAACAGAGTTAATATACAGCCTTGGCCGGTTAAAGGAATGTATCAACCAGACACCATGGTAGTTGTCAGTAAAGAGATTAATGGTGAAATGTATGATTATGTTTTAATGGCTAATGAGGGAGATGCAAAAGATTACGATGGCTTCTCAGAAGAGGTAAGGGTCGCTGATTTAACTTTAGACCCTTCAGTCTTTCCTAATGCCTCAGAGCTACAAAAAAAATCAAATCTCGGTAGGTTAAAAACAACTACTACTATGGGAGATGCTGATGGTGACGGTTTTTATGAAGAAATCTATACCTACGGCGGAAGATCTTTTTCAATTTTGGACGGTAATACCGGACAAATTATTTATGATAGCGGTAATGATATTGCTGTTAGAACAGCGTTTTCAGGTTTTTTTAACTGGAATGAGGATGCGGGATCTTTTGATGACAGAAGTGACGATAAAGGTGCAGAGCCAGAGGCTCTTACAGTTGGAGAAATTGATGGAAGAACAATAGCTTTTGTAGGTCTTGAAAGACAGGGCGGTATCATGATGTACGATATTACTGGTATGGTAAAACCAAAATTTCTTGGATATTTTAATGGTAGAAACTTTTTTGGAGATGGTACAAAACAAACTGGTGGTGACATATCTCCTGAATCATTAGTTTTTATACCTGCAGACAAGACACCTCCTCTTTATCATGCCAGAAAAGGAACTCCTTTATTGATTGGAGCCTATGAACTTTCGGGTTCAACTGCTATTTACGAAGTTATAATTGATTAGTAATATTTATTTTACCCTCTCTAAATTAATAGGGAGGGTTAGATTAAATAGCTTTTTCTAAACTTGTCATTAATAAGTCCAATAGCTTTTTTTCCATCCTCAAGTGAAATCTTATCTGGCGGACCCCAAGCAGTTTTATTGACATCAACAATATAAATTTTTTTCGTATCCCTATCTCTTAAAATGTCTAACTCCCCAAAATCTAGTTTAAATTTTTTACAAAATTCATTTATTAAACTAATCTCTTCATTTTCAAATAACGAATAAATTGAGACCATTTTTGAATAAACAGTTTTAGATTTAAAGCGATATTCTTTTTGAGAGAATTTCACATAAGCTAATGCAATTTCATCTTTAACCCATACGATCCTATAATCGACAGCAAATTCGTTATAAATATTATTAATTAATTTTTGGTAAACCTTATTTTTATAAATTTTAAATCCTAACGAAGAACTATTTATAATCTTCCCGTCATGTTTTGCATTTTGCTCTGATTTTTCTAAAATTGAACCATGATAGTTTTTTGGATCTAAGCTCAGAGAATAACCAAAAATCTCTAAGAAAACTTTATCAACATTAGATTTACTGATGTCAGTACAATTTTTATTTATTACTATTTTTTTTGGATTTTCAGAGACTTGGTAGTTACTATTAGTTTTGTCATAAAAATATAATTCTATGTCAGCTAGTTCTGGGGAGGACGTAAACTTAACTGGCAAGCCCCATCTAACTTTAGCTAAAGTATAAAGTGGATTGAAAGGCCTTCTAGGGTAACAGATTATTTTTTTTTTATTTGATGAGGTAGATTCATATAAGCTAATCAAAAAGTAAACATCTCTCAGCCCTCGAAGAATAGTACTAATTACGTCTGAAACAGTTATTGATGACATAAATTGATTCTTAAGACCATTACATATATACAATGTTAAAGTTTTATTAATGAAAGACATCTCTCAAATAAAAAAGAAGTATCAATCAAATAAGGTTAAATTATTTCAAAAATTAGCATCAACTAATGATGGCTTCTATTTTAATAAAAATCATACAGATCTTGTTGATACAGTTGTAAAAGAAATAGTTAAAGGAATTTATAATATTTATCCAATAGAAGATTTCTCTTTAATCGCTGTAGGTGGATACGGAAGACATGACTTGTCACCAAAAAGTGATGTTGACTTATTATTTATTTATAAAAAATCTAATAAAAATATTAGAGATTTTATTACTCAATTAAATAATACACTGTGGGATATTGGATTAGAAGTTGGAATATCTTTTTTAACAATTAAACAGGCATTAATCGACTCTAAGAAAGATATTAAGACGATTACAAAATTTGTTGAGACTCGTTTTATAATTGGTGATGAAATTCAATACGGTGAGTTTGTTCGGTCCATTAAAATTTTAATTGGAAAACAAAATCCACTAAAACTCAGCGAATTAAAGCTTATAGAGTTGGTTGATAGACATGACTATAGAATAGGAATTAAAAGTAATTTAGAGCCGAATATCAAAGAGGGTATTGGGGGTCTTAGAGATATTCATACCATGCTGTGGGTATCGATCTTTATGTTTAACATTTATAAATTAGAGGACTTAACGTCTATTAATATTTATACCAAAGAGGAAATTAAAGAGTTAAAGAATGCTTGGAAATTTCTCTTAACCATTCGAGCATTTATTCATTTATTTAACGAAAGCAAAGGCGATGTTTTATCTATTGAAAATCAGTTGAAAATTTCAAAAAAACTCTCTTACAAAGACAAAAAGAAGGAAAAAGGAGTGGAGATTTTTATGAAAGATTTGTTTGTGAATGTTGCAAAGATTAATTCTCTCTTAAGAACCTTTTATTCGAAGCTTCCAGAGGATTTAATAATCAAAACGATTTATAAAAGAAAACCCACTAAAACTAAATCACTAGAAAAAGAATTTATAATTGAAAAAGGTTTTCTGAATTTAAAAAATAATACCCCTAAAAACCTTCAACTAAAATGGGCAAACGTCTTTGAAAAATCCTTGGAACATAATTTACTCATTCATCCTCGCTTTTTAAAAACCGTTGAGGAAAAGAGAAAAGTTTTAAAAAAAACCACTGATAAACAACATATCCAATCATTTTTAAATATTGTCGTCTCCAAAAAAAATCCTATACAAGCCCTTCATGATTTTAATGATACCCAGCTATTTAGTGAAATATTTCCTGAGTTTGGCAGAGTTTGGGGACAAGTGCAGTTTGATATTTATCATCACTACACCACAGACGAACACTTATTATTAACACTGCACAACCTAAATGAGCTAAGACAAAAATCCTTTTATAATGAAATATATAGCAGGTTATCCTCGAGAGAAGCCCTTCACATCGCTTTACTATTTCATGACATCGGAAAGAAGGGGCCGAAGAGTCATTCTGTTTATGGAACAGAGTTAACTAATAAAATTTTAAAAAGACTTCCTGTATCACAAGAAGTGAAAGAATTAACATTGTGGCTAGTTGAACACCATTTAGTGATGAGCGATACAGCCTTTAAAAATGACACGCAAAGCTCTGAGGCAATTGCTAAATTTACTTCTATTGCGAACACAGAAGAAAAAATAAATTCATTATTTCTATTTACCTTGTGTGATATTGCTTCTGTTGGACCAAATATTCTAAATGAATGGAGAATAAGTTTGCTTAGAAGTTTGTTTTATAATGCAAAAGACTTTCTTCAAAGAGGTTTAGATACAAAAACTTATTCATCCTCTGTTCAAGAATCCTTGAAGAAGTCTGTATTACAACAATCCGATATAAGCCTGAAAAAATTTATCAACAAGTCAATCAAAGAATTTCCTGCTCCGTTTTGGGAAGCCTTTTCGTCCAGAATGATTGTAGATATATTTAAAATTTATCAAAAAAATAAAAAAGCAAAAATTATTAACTCAGTAAATTTTTTAAACTATGAAAATAAAGAATATAGTGCAGTTGTCGTAACGAGTAAAAATAGACCCGGTATATTAAAAGACATCGTCTCTGGGTTTACTCATTCTCAATCAAATATTCTAAGCTCCAGAATAATCTCTTTGAATAACAATCAAGTAATTGATGTATTTTGGGTAACGAACTTCTTCAATAAAGGTGTTTTAGATCTCAACGAGCAAAAGCGAACAGCGAAACACGTGATGAGTGCTCTTGATCAAAAAGATTTTAAACCCTTACAGTCCTTTACCAAAGATCAGCAAAAACTAGCCGTCAATCCTCAAATCACAATTGATAACGAGATGAGCAAGCAAGTCACTACTTTTCAAATATTATCCAGCGATCGACCAGGGCTTTTAATGGACATTCTAGGAGTGTTTCATGATAAACAAATTAGCGTTCAATCAGCAAAAATCTCTACTTATGGAGAGAAAGTTTTTGATATTTTTCAATTAACAAATAGTAATAACCAAAAAATAAAAGATACAAAACTGCTTAAATCTATAGAAAACAATCTGATTTCTATTCTTTAGATATTTATGAATCAACTGAAGTCACTCGATCTTATTAGATAATTCTGATATCAATTTTATTAACAATAAAAAATGACTAGTTTCCAAAAAAGAGTTTTTTCTGGCGTTCAACCAACAGGGACACTGCACTTAGGTAATTACCTGGGTGCTATAAAAAACTTTGTGGAACTTCAAAAAGAATTTGAATGTATTTATTGTGTGGTGGACCAACACGCAATCACCGTTGAGCAAAATCCAAAGGAGCTTCGCTCGAACACTCTAGAGGTATTAGCGTCGTTTATTGCTGCAGGGGTGGATTACAAAAAACAAATTATATTTCAACAATCAAGTGTAGCAGAGCACTCTCAACTCGCTTGGGTATTTAATTGTGTCAGTCGTATCGGATGGCTGAATAGAATGACACAGTTTAAAGATAAGGCAGGAAAAAATAAAGAAAACGTAAGTGTTGGGTTAATGGTTTACCCTAATTTAATGGCAGCTGATATTCTTGCATATCTTGCAACACATGTTCCGGTTGGCGATGATCAAAAACAGCATTTAGAATTATCAAGGGATATTGCACAAAAGTTTAATAATGATTTTAAAGTCGATTTCTTTCCCCTGCCTGAACCTTTAATCTATGGCAATGCTACGAGGGTGATGAGTTTACGGGATGGAACCAAAAAAATGTCAAAGTCTGATGCCTCCGAGCTTTCCAGAATTTTATTAACTGATAGTGATGATGATATCAGCTCTAAGATAAGAAAAGCGAAGTCTGACTCAGACCTTATTCCAGAAGACAAAGACCAATTACAAAATAAACCTGAATGTTTAAACTTAATAAATATTCTGTCTGCTTGCTTGGACCAGAGTATTGAAAAAACTTTAGCAGGCTATGCGGGCAAAGAGTACTCAAAATTAAAAAACGATCTTGCGGACACTTTAATTCAAGTTGTTGGTCCCGTGAGGAAAGAGATACTCAATCTTCTCGATAACAAGGATGAGCTAAATAAGATTTTGCAGGTGGGGAGTGAAAAAGCATCCACAATCGCAGGCCCTATTATCAAGGAAGTCTATAAGATAGTCGGTTTTAGATAAACACTTAGGCTTGAATTTTCCAATTTTATAGACATATTATTAGCAATGTTTGTACAAACTGAACCGACACCAAACCCAGCAACCTTAAAGTTTTTGCCAGGGAAAGAGGTGATGACAGATGGAACAATGTTCTATCAAAATCAAGAATCTGCCTCTAACTCTCCATTAGCAATGAACTTATTCAATATTAAAGGTGTGGAGGGAGTTTTTTTTGGATCGGATTTTATCACTATCACTAAAGGCAATGATAATGATTGGACTCTTATGAAGCCTGCTATCTTAGGCTGTATCATTGAGCACTTTACAATGAACAAACCTGTCATTTCAGAAAACACAGCATCAACGGAGCATGTCATTGATGAAAACGACAGTGACGTTGTAAAGAAAATTAAAGAACTTCTTGATAGTAAGGTAAGACCCGCTGTTGCGATGGACGGTGGAGATATAATTTTCGACAAATATAATGAAGGAATAGTTTTCCTTCAAATGCAAGGAGCCTGTCAGGGATGTCCTAGCTCTACGGCTACTTTAAAAATGGGAATTGAGAATATGCTAAAGCATTATATTCCTGAAGTCCGTGAAGTACGACCCGTTGAAGCCTAGTTTTTTTATTTTTTTTTTTGGATTTTTTATAAATTCTTTTCTTAACGCAGGAGAATTTGATAGTTGGGTAGATTTAAATAAATATTACAAAAAAAATAATTTTATGCCTGAGAGTTTAACTGAAAAGAACATCGATCACCTTCCCATCATATCTGAATTACCCAAAGATTTTTCAGACATTCAAGATGTCCCAACAAAGAAAAAATTATTTTACCTCGTCACACTTCCTATAATTTACAAAACCAATATTTTAATCATGCAAGAAAGAAGAATGGTTGTGAATATAGAAAAAAAGTTTGCTAGAAAAGAATTAAATGAAAATGAAACCAATGAGGTGATTAGACTATCTAAAAAGTATAAATTAGATTACAGCGAGATTAACAAAAAATTATTTAAAAAACTTAAACAACGCATAAACATTATTCCTATCTCCCTTGCTCTAGGGCAGGCGATTATTGAGAGTGGTTGGGGTCAGTCAAGATTTGCCAGTGAAGGAAACGCTCTTTACGGCCAATGGACAACCCGTGAGGATAGAGGAATTATTCCCCAAGACAGAGATGAGGATAAAACTCATGCCGTTTTAAAATTTAATAATTTATCTGAGAGCGTTGAAGCTTATATGTTTAATATCAACACGCACCCTGCGTATTATAATTTTCGAGTCGTGAGGCATATTGATGAGCGCCTCAAATACACAGATCCCATCAGTATGAAGGTGAAGTATTTAGCGGCTTACGCTGAAATTGGCGATAAATACGTTGATCAATTAGAACTCATTATTGCTTCAAATAAACTTCAAGCTTTTGATCGCTTCAAAATTAATTAATTAAATACTGATAACCAAACCAAAAAATACCGTTATTAACTTTTGTACAATTAAATCTTAATCTGCCTTTTACAGGAATTCTGTTGAGCTCAATTAATAATTTACTACTTAGGTTTGTTGTTGTTTGATTAAAAGAGCCTTGAAAATCACTAATGAAACAATTGATGTTCGATGCGTCTTCTTGAAAGTCTAGAACATATCTTGTAATTGGTTCTATTTGATAAGGATTGCTAGGTTGAATGTCTACGTTATTGAAAGGTAAAACACTGGATGCATCTTTGATACGATCAATAGATCCATAGTTTTCATTGAGAGGAAATCTAGGAATAAAATACTTTTGATTAATCGAAAAGGCTCCTGAGTGTTGACCAAAGGCAGCATCAAAATATTGCGAAACAACGTTTTGTGCTGTGGAGCTGTTCTCACCAAAAGGATAAGCAAATAAATTAGGAGTAATACCTAAGTTTTCCAAAATAAGCTTTTGAGATTTTTCTATTTCGTTCGCTATTTCTAATTCACTAAGAGTGGGTAGACTGGAATGAGAGTGTGTGTGATTTTGAATATCAACACCTCTATTTAATGCGTCTTTGAGTTGACCCCAAGACATATAATTTTGCCCACCAATATTTTCTGTATTTAAAAATAAAGTTACGGGTACTTCAAATTTTTCAAAAACAGGTAAGCCCACTTCATAAAATGATAAGTATGCATCATCGATTGTTATAGAAATAGATTTTTCTTGTAATTTATCTGGAAACAAAAGATCTTTTACTAAAATGAATTTAAATCCTTGATCCTTTAAATATGTTAAATGACTAACTAATTGTTCTTCTCGAATATTTGTTGAGGGGTACTTAATTTCATCAAAACGGTGATACATTAAAATGTTATTTGGAATTGTATCATTTACACTTGTTGCATAGGATGTATTAACTGGAATTACAAAATTAAATATAAAAATGACTAATAAAATGAAAAATTTTGAGATCGGCATCGATAGTTCTTTATCATACTGTTCTATTACTTTATTTAAAAATGAAAAAATTATTTGGGATAAAACAGTAAAAAGTGAGTTTGGACATGAAAAAGTTTTATCTAAATTGTTGGCCGAATTAGTAAAAAAAACAAAAATAAAGGCTGAATACATTAAAAAGTTACACCTCAACAAAGGGCCAGCGCGCTTTACTGCAATACGAAATTGCCATTCGCTCATGAAAGGCTTTTTTATAAGCCACAAGGTGGAAATAGTGAGCTACTCTATTTTTGAGCATTTCTTTTTGGGACTTAAAAAGAAACCCACTAAAAGTATCTTGTGTTTAGTAGATACAAATAGAAGAGATTTAGCTATTCAAAAAATTGATACATCTGGCAAGTTAGTTGGCAAGACAAAGACTTTAAAGATTAATTCAGATCTAATTGAATTATTGAGTCAAGATTATTACCTAATAGGAAATGGGACAGAGAAACTGAAAAATTTTTCTGAATTTAAGTTTATTAAAAGTAAAACTTTGTCTGTAACGAAATTAAAATCAAATTATTTTGTGAACAAATATTATAAAAGAAAATCTAATTATAAGTTTCCTAAAATTATTTATCCCTACTCACCTATATAAAAGATTAGAATTTTAAAAAAGAGTATTTTCTTTCCATGTACTTTTGATGGTAGTCTTCCGCTGGACAATAGTTTTTAACAGGCTCTATAACTGTTGTGATTTTTTGATTAAATTTGCTTTCATTTAATTTGTCTGTGATCTGTTTAGCTACCTCTAATTGGGTATCGTCGTAGTAAGCTATAACTGAGCGGTATTGAGAGCCTCGATCTGGGCCTTGTTGATTTAAAGTTGTGGGATCATGGATTTGGTAGAAAAACTCCACTAAGTTTTCGTATGAGATTTTTTCTTCATCAAAAGTTAAAAAAACAACTTCAGCATGGTTTGTATTACCGGTACAAACTTCTTCATATGTAGTTTTATCTGTTAAACCTTGAGAATAGCCAACTTGGGTTTCAATGACTCCTTTGATCTCAGAGAATTTTTTTTCTGGTCCCCAAAAACATCCTGCTCCAAATAAAGCTTTAGACATTTATTTTACCTTTGAGCTGGGTTCTTTGTGCACTTCTTTGATGAATTCGTTTTCTCCAAATTTCATAACTTTTTCGTTTTATATTATTTTTCATAATTTTTTTTACATCCCCCTCATTAATTTCATAAATTTTTGTTATATGGCTAAAATCAGTTTGATCATCCCATGCCATTTGAATAATGTCACCAATCTGAGTTTGATTAAATTTCATATTTAATGATACAAATCAGGGATGTTTTCAGATCTATAACAGTTTGAGGCATACCCTTGCTCTTGGGTTACGAACTTAAACAGTTTTCCTGCATGTGGTTGTCTTTCTGCCTCGATATCATTTAGACCAACAGATGCTGTTGTAATAAAAAGCTCATTTAAATTTTTTCCACCAAACGTGCAACTTGTTACTTTTGAAACAGGAAGTTGTAATATTAATTTGAGGCTGCCTTGTTTATCAAAGCAACAAACTTTACCACTCCCCCACATTGCAACCCATAAGTTACCTTTTTTATCAACTGTCATTCCATCGGGATTTCCATCGATTTTGTTCATGGAAAGAAAAACTTTTTTGTTTATTCCATTACGAGACAAGTCGTTTATTGAAAAGATATAAATTATTCTTTTTATAGAGTCCGTTACGTAACCTACGTTTCTCTCGTAATCAAAAACTGGTCCATTGGAAATAATATAAGAGTTATCAGAATAAATTGGTTTTAAATTAGTATCGTGGCATATGACTTTACCCGTCTGAGACTTTTGCTGAATATCCATAGTCGATATCCATATCTGACCATTTAAATCTACATCTGCATCATTAATTCTATTATTAGGGCTTTCAAACTTGATCTTTGTAAGAAGTTGTTTTTTTGATAGAGAGGGATGAATAGAAAAAATAGAGTCGTAAGAGCTCATAATATAATTTTTATTGTCTTGTAAAAGAATATTAGTCACACCGTCAGGTACTGTGTAATGTCGCTCTCCGCTATTCTCTTGATCTGTTTCGATTATTTTATTTTCATAAATATCCACCCATAGCAACTTGTCATGCCTCCAGTCCCAGATTGGTCTTTGTCCTAAAACACTTTTATAAGATTGATGACAAACAGATGGTTGTTCATATTTAATTCTCACAAATAAGATTATAAACTATATAAGTCGAAGAAAAAAGTGGACAAGATATAACTTAGTTTCGATTGTTATATTTTGTTTTTAATATAGAAATTGCATGTGAACTTTATTTACCTAATAATTTAGGAAATTGATGACTTTTATAATTCCATTTAAATATTTCATTTTTATTTCATTACTTATTATTACAGTGAGCTGTGAGACAACTGATGTGGAAGAGAAGGTTATAAAACCAGAGCCCGTCCCTAAAATTATATATACCCCAGAGGTAGAGGAAACCGTTGAAGAAAATGAAGAAATTTGTGTATTTGAACACGATGTTGTGTTTAAAAAACCTTTTAGCATTGAGCAAAAATTTTCAGACATTTTGAAGTTTGAAGGATTCCAGCCTGCTAAACCAATGCCTGTCGGACAATGGTGGGAAGGTGCTAGAGCATACTATTTGAAGCCTTCTGGTGCTAAAAAACTGTTAGATTTTATTAAGCAAAAAGGAGCCATGCCAGCAGATTGGTGTATCAACAATGGCATATTGGATGTTACCAACATAACCATTCGTCCAGTCGATACTGTCATCATCCGCACCGGTGACAACAAGGTGCTTGGCATTAACCGTACCGCCAAAGAACTCGATACCGTCATCGCCGCCGTTATGGACCTGGACGTAATCAACTTCTGTACCGGAACCGACACCTTCAAAGGCGATACCGTTCAGCTCGTTATCTGCAGTAAAGGCAAAACCGGCATATTTGACGACTGTGTAGTAAATTTGACCACTGTCATCGGTAGCATCGTTACCACCATATTTACCGCTATCGCCTTCACCGTCACGCTCACAAAGGTTTGTGAGAACTTCGCAGTTTGTACCTTTGTTGATTGGCGCACGACCGTTAATAACCAGTCCACCCCAAAGACCCGTATCTGAATCAAGGTTTCTGGATGCATCATCCTCAACTGTAAAGGTTACAGGTGCGGATGCTGTACCGTTTGAGTTCAATTTAGAACCGCGTGCGATAACCAAATAAGAAAGAGGGTTTTCGCGAGCAAATACAGAGACACCTGGATCAATCGTCAGCTCGGCTTTGTCACAAGTTGCGAGCTCATTATCTTTGTCAGGACCGCAATCGACACCAACAACAACCTTGCCGCGCACGAAGTAACCAAGACCAGC
>ERZ802822.271-NODE-271-length-37533-cov-35.654074_pt1 | contig 37533 bp, 44 predicted proteins | sample MGYA00345649_ERZ802822 | MGnify/ENA primary metagenome ERZ802822 (study PRJEB30503, sample SAMEA104212359) | marine metagenome | biome: Westerlies Biome; feature: [SRF] surface water layer (ENVO:00010504) within the epipelagic zone...; material: water...
CGAGCGAAAAGCACATCGGTGCAATGGCGCATTGCTATCAGAAGCAAAACCGACGACATTAGGAATGGCGTGATTGTTGCTCTCGCTTCAATGCTGTTATGGCATTGCCTAGCGTCCGGAATCAGGTCAAACCATCGCGTGGAAAGCGTTCTTCCCACGGAGCCAGCACAGGCAGTCATAGACCGGGGATGGAACGGCTACTCCCGTTTTGAGCGCCAAGAAGGTGTTCTGGCCCACCCATCCCTTGGAGATCATCCATCGTCTGATGTGATTTGATTCTCTTTTTGCCTCTTTTGCTGAAGCTTTTTAGCTCGCTGCTGCACTTCGTAGTTGGAATTTCGCGTAAAGGAATAAAAAAAGACCACAAGAACCGCTGCCAGTCCTAGCGCTAAGAAGACAATATAATATCCAGGTAAAATATCTAGCATGTAGATTATGTTTTCTTAAATATAGCATGAAAGCGCTTATGGCCTAGTGTTCTTACTGTTGTTGCTTTGGAAGCACTTGTCACACCAAAGATACTGAATGCATGGAATACATGATTGATTTTCGCGTTCTTTAGCTTAGTTGATTAATGTTGAGATTGAATTTCCTTTCGCGCTTTGTTTGGTGAAGATGTCTGTCATCAGAGCTTGTTGACAGGGGTTGTCTTGATTGAACCTCGAGGAGTTAACTTTTTTGGCGGTCATCCTTTTGAGTAAAGGACGAGAGGTAAATCTTCGGCCGCTCCACCCTTTGGATGAAACGGACTTGTCCAGACTGATTCGGGCGGCACTTGTGGAATTTGGTGCTGATCGCCCCGGTTTTGCTTGGCAAGATCCGGAGCTAGATGCCATGAGCAAGACCTACGCCGCGTCTGGATCGATTTATCTCGTGGCCGTGGAGGGTGGGAATATTCTTGGGGGAGCTGGACTTGGACCCTTAAGAGGTGTGGAGGCTACTTGCGAATTGCAGAAGATGTACTTAGCTCCATCAGCGCGGGGGAAGGGTATTGGTTGGCGGCTTATGCGGAGCCTGTTGAAACAGGCTCGTGTGCTTGGCTATCGCTGGGTTTATCTCGAAACTCTTTCGGGAATGGTGGCGGCTCAACGGCTTTATCGGGCTTGGGGATTCCTAAAGATTGAACGCCCCCTTGGTCAAACAGGGCATGGTGGTTGCGACTGTTGGTTCCTCAAGGAACTGCATGGAATAGGGGGGGCTGAATAGCAAAGATCTACTGCTGAACAACAGGAATGAGGATGGAAAGGCCAAAACGTTATCCCTCGTACTGATCGGTTGGATCTCTTGAAGGGCCTTACTTGTTGCCCTTTTTCTCCTCTTTTAGGTCGATGCCAAGATCTTTCATGGCTGAAACCGTATCGCTCACCGCTGGTACGTAGGCAATCCTTCGTCTGACTTTGTCGAGCAGATCAGTGAGCTTGGCCGGTATTAGTTGTCTTATTTTCATGGGTCCCCTTTAATTGTAGATGATTTTGTCTTGAACTCCTTGAAAGTTTAGCGGTTTCAATAGCCCGTTTTCAATGTCCTTTATGGAAGTTCCTTTTGATGCAGGAATTGTTATAGCTCCCCTAAATGGGTGACGCATATGGTGTCTCCTATCACCCGTTTGGGGGAGTCTTTTTGGATGTTGGTGGCTGATAGTGATCTCATCACTCAGACCTACCTTTGATGCTTGTACTTCCAGTCTTTGCCATGAGGAAAGAGCGAAGAGAGCTCGTTGAATTAATGTCTATTCCCTTTAAATATGAACCAAGCTATTTCCAAACGAAGCTGTCTTTCGAGAAGTTTGTGTCTGAGATGGCAGCTCCAACTCTGCTTCACTCCCTCTCCATGATTAGGGGGTAAGGGGCAGTGGATCAAAAGCAACGGGCCGCTGCGTATCGATTACTTGCAGCAATTGAAGCCAATGAAATTACAAAGGATGATGCCAGTCCATATGCTCGTTCCATGGACTGTCTATTCTTAATGGGGTGGTTCTTTCTATCTGTACATATCCAGATTTCTGTGAACGGTTGCTGACCAGTATTGCTATCGATTGATCTGGTGTTCAGCTAGAACTGTTGTGGGTATTGCTTCCTCTCCCGCATAGAACACAATCAGATCCACGTCGATAGGCCCTAATGCTTTACCGGTATGAATCGTATTGACGACTTCAATCAAAGCATCGCCTTTTCGGTAAATCTTATGGCTTCCATCTTTTAATTGCAGTTCTAATGTTCCTTGTAAAATCACTGCTGCATTGATCACAGGATGGTAGTGCCAAGGTAAGGTCACTCCGCTTGCTACTTGGATCCTAAGGACTTTGATCTTTGGCTGCCCATCGGGATAATTCGGCAACTTACTGCCATCCCACATTTTGCTGGAGTTTGCTAACTCCTCAATCTTGACTCCATGGCTTGTGGAATGCTCGTCGTGGCTTTTTGCAAGTAATGGCCACAATAGTGATAGCGTAAGAACTAAAGATACAGGGATAAATGTTTGCTTGATCCGACTATTCTGCAATGTTTTTGCCGCTGAGGTTAGGTTCATTGCTTAATCTTGTCGCTACATTTTGTTATGCTAATGCAAATCTTATTGCGAATCAAATAATATGTGGAGTTGGTGCTTTTGAAGGAAGGAACCCCCACAGCAAAAACTCAGCTTTTAGCGGGAGTTCCTTTCTTAGGGCTGAGATCAGCTGTAAACCTTGGCCATGAAGGGACCTGCCTGATCGTCAGCAAGAACAGGGGTTACCTCCCAATCCAAATACTCAGCCCATTCAGCAGCGTGCTCGTAGCAGGCATCAGCATTATCTGCTTCAACCAAAATCCAGCCTTCTACCGAGCCAGGGCCGTGAAACCGTTTCCATGATTTGCATTCCGGAAATGGTGCACCTGTTGATAAAAACTTTTTAGCCGCAATTGCGTGATAACCAGTTTTGAACGTCCAATGCATCAAAAAGGTCATTAATGCTGATCAATGAAGGCCTATCCATTTTGCATGGCTTTCCGAGAAGTCACGTAGCCTGTGATACGACAAATGGTGTTGTTGCTGCGCTTGTGGCTAATGGCTTTACTCATGAACGATGAGTCATTAAATAATATTTCTAATCATAGGAATTCGACGCAGTTGGTGGCTCGCTAAAAATGATAAGAAGATGGCTATCGCTGTTGCCCCAAATCCAAGTATCCAGATGTTCTTTATTCCTAATGAATAACAGCTGAGCATGGCCCCAGCAAGGACCGGTATGTGAATCAAATAGGCGCCAAAACTGTCCTTGCCTGCTTTTGCTAGCCAATGGCTGTCCAGCTGTTCATTTGCTTGGCTCAAAGATAAAATTGCAGCGATAAAACCCCAGCCGATGAATGGAGTTGAAAATGCCATTAATGGTGTAATAAGCTCCAAGGATTCCTTGCTATGGGATAGTATGAATGGTGCATAGTTTGCTGTCATTAGTGCAAGTGTAGCCACCAGAGATAGATATAGCCACCGCAATGCCAGGCGCTTGTTAATACGTTCTAACCATTGGTGTGATGCTGCCTTGCAACCAACAAAGAACAAGAAGCCATACGTCCAGAGGTGCATTCCCTGATAGCCAAGTCCATCGAAATTGGAGTCTTTTAAGTCAGTCCAAAAGCCAGAAAAATGACCCATTGCTAGCTCCAGTGCTCCAAGAGTTGCAGCGCTGATCAGCCAGGATCGCCAGCCGGGTACAGGTTTTGTATTGTCAACTAGAAATGCGCTTTTTCTGGCAAAAGCCCAGCAGCAGTATATTACATTGAATAAGATGAGTACTAAAAGGAACCATTGTGGGCCAATCCTATTGAGTGGAAGCTTGTTTATTCCCTGCCCAAATACAGTACTGCTTGGAATAAGTAGGCCTGCTAATGGTGTTATATTATTAAGTAGTAAAATTGCAATTGTTAGGGGAATTCCAAGGCGTAGTAAACGGTGTTTGACATAATGCTCAATTCCTCTTTTGTGCACTGAATTCGGTACGAGGTAGCCTGAGATTAGGAATAGGATGTTCATGTAAAATGTATTGCAGATCCAGCCAAACCAAAAACTTACCGCTTCATAAGTAGGTGCTAATTCAATTGTGTTCTTGATATCAGTTGTGAAAAGTGTGCCCACTAATATCGTATGAGTTGCAATGACCATGGCGATCATTACGGCTTTGATTTGATCTAAAAAGTACAGCCTCCCTGTGTTGCTTATTGCCCCTCTTTGCATGATTGGATCTTGGCTTTTGATTGGTTTGTATCTCTTGATGAGGTGTCTCTGATGTCTTAGGTCTTTCCTGGACCTTCCTGTTCATTATGAGCCTTGGATTCATCGCTTTCTAAAATGTGAGATTGAGTGGCTTGCAGCTTGCTTTTGGTTTCTGCTTCTCGAACTGAGGTGGTTATCCAGGATTCCTTTGCTTTTTTCTTCCTTGCTTGTCCCAACGATGCAGATGGAGGACCCTGACTCATGACCCCAATAGCAGGAACCGCCTCGGACTTACGGGCGTTGTTGTCGCAAGAGTCCTGCCATGTGATGCCCTGCTGTTTTGATGCCCTATCGGCAAGGATTGTGGAACAAGCGGGCTGCCCGCTCACATTCATGAGTGGGTTCTCCGTGGCAGCAGCTCGTGCTGGATTGCCTGATACGGGCCTGCTCACGGTGACAGAAATGCTGGATCAAGGCCGTAACCTCTGCAATGCCGTCTCGATTCCAGTGATTGGTGATGGGGATACGGGCCATGGCAACGCAGCCAATGTGCAGCGCACCATGCACCAGTTCAAGCAGGCAGGTTTTGCCGGGATCATGCTGGAAGATCAGATCTCTCCCAAACGCTGTGGTCATACCGGGGTGAAGGAGGTCGTAGACCGTGATAATGCGGTCGAGCGCATGAGTGCTGCTGTTGAAGCCCGCCGCCAGGGCGCTGATCTCGTGATCGTGGCTCGAACCGATGCGCGATCGGCGTTTGCGGAACGCTACGGAGAGCGGCGTGCGCTGGATGAAGCGCTTTGGAGATTAAAAGCGTTTGCCGACCTTGGTGCTGATGTGCTGTTTCTGGAAGCGCCACGTTCAGAACAAGAGATGCAGCGCTTTTGCAATGAGGTTCCTGGCAAGCGTATGGCGAACATGTTGGAGGGGGGCGTGACTCCGTTGCTTTCACCCGAACAACTTGGAGCCATGGGTTTCAACCTAGTGGCCTATCCCCTTACTCTGCTTGCGTCCGCAGCATTTGCCATGCGGCAAGCCGTGAAGGATCTTCAGAACGGAAAAACTCCCGAGACCATGCTCAGTTTTCCTGAACTCAAAGCTTTGGTGAACTTTGATGCCTATGACGACACTGTGGGCAAACAAGCTCACTGATCTTGTCTCTGTTAAGAGAAGAATTATCGATCTTAATTGCTAAGGGTTATTGACAACTAGGTTTATTCCAATTTTATAGCTTCCTCGATTGACGCAAGGTTGGTGCTCACGCTGCAGACATCATCCAGCGACTCCAAGGCTTCTTGTAAGCGTTGGCAGGTTTCTGAAAGGAGTGGGTCTTGGATCTCCACAATCGCCAGGGGGTGCCAGCAGTGCTCCCAAGTCATCACGGACCAGCCACGATCCTGCAGCCCCTGTTGAAGCTGTTCGAGGGCTTCGAAGCCACCATGAACCATGGTGTTGCCATCGCTTTGCAACACATACCCTTCTGCATCGAGTTCGAGAAGGGTCTCCAGGAGAGACTCTTCTTCGCAATGGCCCTCGAGTCGCACCTGGCTGCGATGTTCAAAGAGATAACTCACGCAACCGGCTTCTCCGAGCTTGCCTTCGTGTTTGCTGAAGGCAAGGCGTACCTCGGCCGCCGTGCGGTTTCGGTTGTCGCTGAGTGCTTCCACCAGGACTGCCATCCCTTCTGGGCCATATCCCTCGTAGCGAATCAATTCAAGGCCGGAGCCTGCTTCTCCTTGGCCCGATCCTTTGGCAATCGCTCGCTCAATGTTGCCTGCTGGTAATCCTGCCGATCGCGCTTTTGCAATGGCTGTTCGCAGCTGAAAATTGCCGTTTGGGTCAGCTCCGTTGCGTGCTGCCACTGTGATCTCGCGCCCAAGCCTGGTAAAAAGCGCGCCCCGCTTCCCGTCCACCACCGCCTTGGTGCGTTTGATTTGAGACCATTTGCTGTGGCCGGCCATAGGGAGCAGGAGAGGGATCAGCCGCGCGCTTCAAACACGACCTTGGGTTTGAGCTGGTCTTCGCTATTGGCGATTCCAATTCCCAACATGATGTTGTCAGCACTGAGAACAACGGTTGGCCCCTCTCCATTTTGATGGGGAATCGTGCGTCCGCAGCTCCAGTCGTTGCGTTCGAGCTCGGAGAGCATTCGGATTGGTAGGTGGGTTAGGGCGAGCTGGGGAGGGATGAGGGTGAGTGGCTCCATCGTTGGAGTGCTTTGTTCATTGGGATGCACTGGCAGTGCAATCGCATTGGCCTCCACGAATCCCAGCGCTTGGGTGCGCCGCAGCCAGTCCAGGCAACCGCCGCATCCGAGGGCTTGGCCAAGATCTCTGGCCAACGAACGGATGTAGGTGCCAGCAGAGCAGTGCACTTCAAGGGTGAGCTTGCCTTGCTCTGGATCCCAATGATTAAGAGAGAGGGAGTGGATGGTCACACTGCGGGCTGGTAAGTCCATCACCTCGCCGCGGCGGGCCCTGGTATGGGCGCGTTCTCCGTTGACGTGAACCGCTGAAACCTGCGGCGGACACTGCTCGATGCTGCCCCGGAATGGATTGAGGGCCTGATCCATCTCCTCCAGGCTTAAACGCGGCCAGTTCTGAACCGCAACGACCTCTCCCTGCAGGTCATCAGTGCTGGTGCTGGTTCCCAGCTGAATCACACCGCGATATGTTTTCTCCCCTGGCAGGTAGGGAAGCAGTCGGGTGGCCTGGCCCACGGCAATCGGCAGAACGCCCGTTACGGCTGGGTCCAGGGTGCCTCCATGACCGACTCTTTTTGTTTGGAGCACGCGACGCATACGGCTCACGCAGGCGTGGGAGGTGAGACCTGAGGGCTTGTCGATCACCACGAAGCCGAGTGGTGCATCCAAGGGGTTCCAGTGGCGGTTGTTCTGAATGTGGCATCCGGCCTGCACCTACATTGACGATGTCCTACCGGCAGAAGATGCAAAGTCTGAGCAATTCTCCCCGCATGGACATCGAGACCTTCTTGCACAGCGGCTTTTCTGTTCGTGACCATTTGGCTGAATATCTGCAGCTCACGTTGGAGCAGGTGGATCAGCGCTTACCCGATGGGAAGGATGATTTAGCCGCACTGCATCCGGGTGCTTTTCAAGCGGATCAAGCCACTGATTTTTACGAGACCACCGTGGGAACGGGGCATCTCTTTGAATTGGCGGCATGGCATCTCAGCAGCTCTGACTACATCGCAGACACGCTTCGTTTGCAGGAGGATTTTGCTCGAGGCACCGTTCTTGATTTTGGGGGAGGGATTGGGACCCATGCCTTGGCTGCAGCGGCATTGGACTCTGTTGATCGGGTTCATTTTGTTGATCTGAATCCAGAGAACAGGGCATTCGTTTGGTCCAGGGCTGTTGCTCTTGGTTTGGATCAAAAAATGTCGGTTCATCGTGATCTTGCAGATCTCAGTGGCCAAAGTTTCGATACGGTTGTTTGTCTTGATGTCTTAGAACACCTTCCTGATCCGTCTGATCAGCTCATGCAATTCCACTCATTCATGAATGAGGACGGACGGGCCTTATTAAACTGGTATTTCTTTAAAGGACATAGCGGCGAATATCCTTTTCACTTTGACGCCCCCGACCTTGTTGATTGCTTTTTTCGTACGCTGCAGTCGCACTTCCTTGAAGTCTTTCACCCACTATTGATTACAACAAGGGTGTATAAACCCGTGGAAAAGACCGCGACTTTTAGTTGCTAGTTTAGGCACGATAGAATATCGCAATGCTTGCTTGTGATTGAGTCATTAGGAGATTGACGATTGCATTGAAAACCTTCTTGAACGATCTCTTGCATGAGAGATTAAGTGGAAGATTAATATATTTCGCTAATAGCAGCTACTTTCACGCCACGCCTTTGCATGCAGGGATTTGCCCTGACCTTAACCATTGATCAAAAATCAACTGCATATTGATTCAATCACATTACAATCTATTTGGTTATTTGAATTATCCCCTTTTAAGAAAGAAAAGATCTACCAGTTTATAGTCTTACAAGCCCATCCAATTGTTTTGGCTAATAAACACCGCCGGCTCTGAAATCATGCTCTTCTTCCTTAAGGTTTGAAGAACTGCACGTAGATTGAGAATAGTGAAGAAGATTTTTATAGCCAGGTGGCACTAATCCTGGACATAGGATTCCAACCTCAATAGCCTGAGGGCAAAAATAAACTCCTTTCCATCGATTGATAAATCTCCCTTTGATTTCATCTGAAAACTGAAATCCACTCTCTGCTGCAAACTCTATGATCTGTTTTGGATTCATTGATGAGAGCCGAGAACGAAATTGTTCGTCACTACGTGCTCGATCAATAAATGCATGTAATTGAGACTTAGACATGGCATAATCATCTCTACTCGATATATACACTGTATTAACTCAAAATTGAGACGAAATTGTATTCACTGCGTATAATATTAAGTACAATGCAGATATCGGGAATACGACTTTTCGGTTCTATGAATTCTGCAAGAGACCTTGCGGCGTCATTATGTAAACAATTATCACACTATACTTGATTGCCTTAGCATTGTCGATGTCTAAGATCAGAGCGTTAAATTTTAAATGTCATAGATCCTCACAATATCTCAGCGAGAAACGAATAGAGATTATAGTTTACACCTGCTTGATTTTTAGAGACAGCACACCAAGGTAGCAATCAGATGAAGGCAAGGAAGGCAAAAGAATATGTTTTCAGCAACTTGCTTGGAATGGAAACATATTGCAAGAATCATTATAATGAATATTACTCCACTTCAAATTTTTCTTGCAATATCACCCAGCTAAGCAAAGGTGAATTGCAAACAAGTTCGATCTGCGCTCCGATCAATAATGTTCACCTTGAAATTTTCAAGTCAAATCAAACATTGCTTTATGAAGAAGAAGCTAATCAAAATTCCATTGCATTTTGTTGGATAAATAATCAAGGCAAAAAGCCCAGCAGTAATACCATTATTAGTGGTCATAAGATGAAGGATTTGAGCATTGCTGGATTTAATCGCTTAAATAAAACCGGAGGTAACACATGGGATATTGTCGGGGCCAATACCCTCCTCTGTTGCATGAGTCTGAAGTGGAAAATATTGAAAGAAAAAATTGATGAGATGAATGCTTATAATGCATATGCGAGGATTGAAGAATGTATCGGTATCGATTCAAAGAGTACTGCTAGTTATCAGCTTAAGAATTTATTCGAAAAGCATTTTACGAAGGGAATCACCACAGCTAGTGGATTTTATGATTTAGCCATTGCGACTTTGGAGGATTCTTGTGAGCAACAGAATCAGATCACCGAGAGATCTGATTCGACTGAACTGATAGAGGACCTTGTTAAATTATTGCATGAAGATAGACCAGGCTTGCCACCCTTGACGATTGGAGAAATTACCAAATACTTGAATTCTGAGCAGGAATCTGTAGGTCAAGCATGTAGATCGACCTTTAATATGAATATTCTTGATCTGATTAAAAGTATACGTCTAGAACAAGTCAAGAAGTCCTATCTAAATCCACACGTTCCCCGTGGCTTAAAGCAATTTACCAAACAGCATAATGCTTTATATTATGGCTTCAAAAATTGGGATTCTTTTCAACGTCTTTATTTTAGGACTTTCCTAGAGAGTCCTGAAGACACAATTGATAAAGCAAGCAAGATGAGTGTTCTTGTTTCTGACTTGCGTAGAGGAAGTATGTCATGAAAATCAAATTCGCCTATACAGATCCATTGCAATTATCTGAGACTCTTCAGGAATATGGTCAAGTTACAAGAATTACTCAGCTTGAAAGTGGTGAAGGTAGTTATTCTATGGCGCATAAAAATTCTTCTTCTATGGCTATAGCCGAGATCAGTGCATCAAAACCCCTTTTATATGAGGGATGGGGCACAAGTTGGTCTGTTGATTTTAATTGGATAACACCAATGAGGAAGGCAAATTATCCTTTTGGTTACTGCGAAGGTTTTAGTATGAACGATAATAGCCTTGGAGGTTTGAATACTTTTAATTCAAAACCAGGTGATTCATGGGGGAAATATTCCGAGTCATGTTCCTCTACGGCATGCATGTTAGATAAGAAAATACTGCTTGATAAACTTCAAGAATGTAAAGCAAGTCATGCCATTGAGAATTTAAATCATGCTATGGGCTTAGCGATCGATCATGAAGCATTCTCCCAATTGCGTAGACTTACTCGAAGGGACCTTGCTAAAGAAATTTCAAATCCTTCTAAATACTATGATTTGATGACTATATGTCTCGAAGAAGGAAGTCGTAGATTGTTTAAAAAGAAACAGGCAAAGAATCAGCGTTTGCTTGGTGAGATTGTTGATCTTTCTCATGATCCTTATAAGATGAGTTCTCCAATGTCTTTGTCAGAAGTTTGCCAGCACTTGAATGTAGGCCAAGCTTCTTTATATAGGGCATGCCAAGATTCCTTTGGCATGGGAATTATTGAGATGATGACACAGGTAAGGCTTGAGGAGGCTAGAAGGTCGATGATTTATCACACTACGACCTCAACTTGTGATAATAATACTATTCGGGAAATAGCGATTCGTTTTGGATTTAAGCATCAAGGTAGATTTTCGAGAAGATATTTTACTAGTTTTGGAGAGTTGCCAAGTCAAACGCTTAAACGCGCCACCCTTTTGTGAACGGACTTGCAAGTATTGACCTAGCATCGCAAGACAGATTGATTTGGCCTAAAGACAGTAGGGTTTTCCCCCCAAGCCTGAAGCCAACAGAAATATTAAGATCGTTCTATTGGTATCCGATTCTTACCAAAAAGACTAGAATAGGATGAATCTAGAGATTTATTTTACGAGTTTCTGGGAAATCTATCGTCATCAAGAATGAAGCGAATTACTTTTGAGTTGAATGATGAGCTACATAAAAAGCTCAAGCTTCTTTGCTATACAGAGTCTTTATCTATAGGGCATATCCTTAGGCAGTGTGTTTCTGAATTTTGCGATAAGCATGATGCTCATTTGATTGAATTGATTGATAAGCGATCCAAATAAATTATTAGACTTTTGAAGAAAGTTTATAACTCCATCTTTTTCGCCAATTTTTCATAATTGATTTGTCTTGATCTCTTTTAATAGCTAGTTAGCTAAGGCTGTTTGCCACTCCTCTTGGGGGCTTTTGCTCAACACACCCGGCACGCTTTGTTGAACTATGAAAACCGAAACACTGCGTTTCCGTAATGTGTATTCTGAGCTTATGTAAATAAAAATTGCCAATATAATCCTTATGAAATGTATTTTTTACGTTTGCAATTGATTGCTTGAGTAGAATTTTTTATTCATCTTATCCTTATGGCTGAAAGATTTGATGTTCTTGTCCAAGGGATGAGTGAAAGTGATGCGTTAAAGCTCTTGTTAGAGAACACCTTAAATGTTCAAAGACCTGCAGATCGTTATTTTGCAGCCACCAGGCTTGGCTTGAGTGCCACTGAGGAATCATTTGAGTTGCTTCTGCATGCTGTTGAGAAGCTTTCTATTGATGAATTGTATGACAGGATAACGCGTCGAAAATCTATTGAAGCACTAGGAAGGAGAAAAGATGTGCGAGCAATACCAACTTTAGTTGGTGTTTTGAAATGTACTGACAGCGAGGCTGTTATTAATGCAATTACCTCCTTGATCCGGATTGGTTGGGAGCCACTCCCTATTGATATTGATCTACTCTTAGCACTTTTGAATGGTGAGGTTACTCAGATGCGTGCAGTTGTTCAAGCTCATACCAGGCTGAAAATTAGGAACCCAAAATCGCAATCCGTTATCTATGAGCTTTGTTCTCATGAGAGTGTCTTGGTTTCTGGTGCAGCACGTGCATATCAGGCAAGGATATACGGTAGAGTTGATCTTTTAGATCCACTAGTTCCACAACTTACCGATTTGGTGGCCGGCAAAAGACGTTCGGCTGTGATTGACTTAGGTGATGCTGGTGATGAATGCAGACTTCCAGATTTGGTGCGTGCACCAGTCTCTATGTCCCTAAGGGCAAAAAGTTTCTTTGATATCGTTGATGTTAATAACTCAATTTCCACTTCAAAGAATCACTCGCTTTTAGAGCAACTTTTGACTGACAATCCTCAATATCTAAATTTCAAAGCTGAATGGCATTGTGATATGGACGCTGCCGAAATAGAGAGGAATCTGAGTCATAGGGACGAAGCGCGTCAATATGGGGCGGCATTAAGCCTAATGACTATCGATTCTAAGAGTTGTCTTGAAATTGTTGATAGTATGCAAGAAAGACTTTGGTCTGATTACGTCACACACTATTACCTTACATGCATTATTGGTTTGCGTAAATTTCACCAAAAAAGTGATTTGGTGCGAGCTGCTCTTTCAGAAACCACTCCTCAATATACAAAGTCGAGAATAGCTGCAGCTTGGGCTTGTCTTGAACTTGAACTCTACGATCAAATGGAGCTAATCTACGAACTTTCTGAATCTGCTTTTTGGAGACCACTTCGCTGGACGTGCCAACAAGTTTTAGCACGTTTGATTGAAAAACAACAGCTTGATTATCAGCACTGACTAAGTTGGTAATATGATACTAGATGATCACGTTATTGTAAGCTTGCGTTAAAGACGAAGAGGCTATTTTGAAAGATGAAATTAGTTTCTAGTAGACACGTATTTTGCACTCTTTTAGTAAGCTTCGATATAATCTAGGCCTATGTCAATGTTGGCTAGGAAGGCTCTGATAATCCTTCATGTCGATTGTGATTTAGAAACCTATTTGGCTCAGAATTCCTTGACCTGTGAGCAATTCTGTCCCAAGGCCTATGACAAACCCGATCATGGCGAGGCGTCCATTCCATGTCTCGGCAAAGTCAACGAAGCCGAATCGGGATGTTGTTTGATCGGTCATGGTTCAATGAAAAGGAGAATTTGTTGTTCTGTGTGTTGAGGCTTTTGATCAGCCAGCAACAGCGGAGATGCTGTGAGGTGCTTGAGGAAAGCTTGTGGGCATTGGATCAGGTTTCCCTTCCGCCAGGGCTTTGGCGCGGATATACATTTGGCTTGAAGTTGACCCAGCTGTTTCCATCGCTTTGGCAACAAGGTCCCAGTTGCGGATTTCGGTTGACATCTGAAGAGTCTTGACTGAGAAGTTCACAAAACTTAAAGCTTCCTGCGGCTATCCGTGGCCTCAGCGTCCATCGAAATTGTTTTGATTGAAAAAACGACTCTGTTGATACCAATCGGCTCTGTTGATCTAGGGCATTGGACTCAAGGTTGGGCTTCACGCTGCAGTCATCTGCGATCGATTCCCAATCTTTCTGCTAACGCTGGCATTTTCATCAAATGTCTTGGTTCGTGTTTTTCAGAGGAGCGGGGGGATGCCCGCAAAGTTCTCCTCTATGCGCTCATCAGGCACCGTTGAGAATCTCTCTTTGAGTTGTTCCAGGCTTTGAATGGAATGGAACGGAACGTCTTGCAGTGCAGGCTTGCAAACTCCCCTCTTGACTTCCCCAACAAAAAAGAGCAATGGTCGCATCAAGGACCATTGCTCTTTTTTGAACAGACTTTTTATCTTTTCTCTGTTGTTTGGTCCGTTTGGATTACTGAGCAGCTGCAGCAACAGTGATGCGCTTGCGATTGCGAAGTCCGCGTCGGATCGACTCAAACTTGACGATCCCGTCGATCAACGCAAACAAGGTGTCATCCTTGCCACGACCAACATTGACGCCTGGCATCACAGAGGTGCCACGTTGGCGGATGAGAATGGAACCAGCCGTGACGGTTTCACCGCCGTAGGCCTTCACGCCGAGACGTTTGGAGTTGGAGTCGCGTCCGTTACGGGTTGAGCCTGTGCCTTTCTTGTGGGCCATGGGAAATCAAAGAGATGGAGTGAGGGAGCTGGTTGAGGGAATCAGCTGATGGCTTTGCCGCCGACGGAAATGGATTCGACCATCACTCGTGTGAGCTCCTGTCTATGACCATTCTTACGGCGTGTTTTCTTTTTGGGGCGCATTTTGTAGACGATCACTTTTTGACCGCGACGATGAGCCATCACTTTGAGTTCCACACTGGCGCCTTGGACGTAGGGTTTGCCAACGGTGGCGTCGTCACCGTTCTTGACCAGAAGCACCTTATCGAGGGTGATCTTGGCGTCGACGTCGGCATGAAGCCTGTCGAGGTCGTAATAACGGTTGGGTTGCACCCAAAATTGCTGACCAGAGGCCTCGACGATGGCGTACGAGCCTGTCTCTGGAGTGGTTTGTGAGCTGCTGCTGCTGGTTTCTGCCATGGGCTACGGGACGCGAACAGGCTCGGAGACTTAGGAGCCACCGATTTGGCCTGTGCCGCAATCGAAAGACAAACAAAGATCCTCGACCTTCATGCTCTCTTTCGTCAAGATTCACTTGAACACTTTTCGTTTTGGATGACCAGGCCGGCACTCACGATCGCGTTGTTATTGAGGTCGCCTGAGCTCGAATCAGCTTGCTGTCAGTGGTTGCCAGGCAATCGCTACACCCCGGTGGATCTAGGACTGGAGGACTCAGCGGTTGATGTTGTTTCCGCTTTGGAACAACAACGTGAGGCTGTTGATGCTGTAGTAATTGAGCAATCTCTCCTGCAAGAGCAGACACGAGAGGACTTGTTAGCTCGTGGTTTGCTCTTCCCGGCCGTTGTGGTGGGCGACTTGATGGGGCGTGTTGATTACCATCCCGAAGAAGTTCACCTGCCAGGCGATCAGGTTGAGCAGCTTGGTTACAACGTTGATGCAGCGATTTCACGCTTTCTTCGCCACGGTCAGAAAGATATTCGCCCAGAAGGGGGATCTGCTGAATCGGATCAGGTGGGCGTGCAGCCGGAGGGACGTGTTTGGAAGTTGACGAGCCGCTTGCAGGAGAGGCTTGGATACCTCGGTGTGTTTTATAAGCGAGATCCCTCGCGATTCTTGGCCAATCTTCCGCCCCATGAGCAGCGTGAGCTGCTGCAGTCGCTGCAGCGCACTTATCGAGATCTGTTGATTGGTTATTTCCGTGACCCAGCTGCTGCCAATCAGGCTTTAGAGAGTTTTGTCAATACCGCTTTTTTTGGCGACTTGCCCATTACCCAAACCGTTGAGATCCACATGACTCTGATTGACGACTTTTGGAAACAACTCAGATTTGAAGGGCATAAAGACGACTTCCTTCAGGATTACCGCCTTGCACTGTTGGATGTCATGGCTCACCTCTGTGAAATGTACCGACGCTCAGTCCCTGGAGATATTCCCTTGGTTCCTGCTGGATCTCAGCGCCGTCAGCTTCAGGATTCTGAGGTGACCTTATGAGCCCGCGCAAGACTTATATCCTCAAGCTTTATGTGGCTGGCAATACGCCGAATTCGATGCGTGCACTCAAGACGCTTCGCAATATTCTTGAAACGGAATTTAAGGGTGTCTATGCCTTGAAGGTCATTGATGTCTTGAAAAATCCTCAGCTTGCAGAAGAGGACAAAATTCTGGCAACGCCCACGTTGTCCAAAATTCTTCCCCCTCCTGTGCGTCGGATTATTGGTGACCTTTCTGATCGCGAACGAGTGCTGATCGGACTTGATCTTCTTTACGATGAGCTTATTGACAACGACCTCAGCTCTTCCCTGATGGATGCGTTGGATGTCCCGGACGTCGAGGAGGCAGATTCTTAAGTCACGGGGTGATCTAGAGGGTGCTGTGGATTTTCCTTATTAACGTTGGAGAGCAAGGTCGCGGTTATGCAGATTTCTAGCTCAAGTGGTTCCCCTCAGATGCAGGTCCAGAAGCTTCCGACTGGAATCGAGGGCTTTGATGATGTGTGCCATGGCGGCTTGCCAATTGGACGCAGCACCCTGATAAGCGGAACGTCCGGAACGGGTAAAACTGTTTTTTCCTTGCATTTCTTACACAATGGAATTGCTGATTACGATGAGCCCGGGATTTTTGTCACGTTTGAGGAGTCGCCACTCGATATTTTGCGTAATGCTGCAAGTTTTGGCTGGAACTTGCAGGAGATGGTGGAGCAAGACAAGCTTTTTATTCTTGATGCTTCACCGGATCCGGATGGTCAGGATGTGGCGGGCAGTTTCGATCTGTCTGGCCTGATCGAAAGAATTAATTACGCCATCCGAAAGTACAAAGCCAAAAGGGTGGCAATCGATTCGATTACGGCTGTCTTTCAACAGTACGACGCAGTGTTTGTTGTTCGACGGGAGATCTTCCGTCTGATTGCACGCTTGAAAGAGATCGGCGTCACCACTGTGATGACCACTGAGCGAATTGATGAATATGGGCCAATTGCGCGTTATGGCGTTGAAGAGTTTGTCTCTGACAATGTTGTGATCCTCCGCAATGTGCTTGAGGGCGAGCGCCGACGACGCACTGTTGAGATTCTCAAGTTGCGAGGCACCACCCACATGAAGGGTGAGTTTCCGTTCACGATGGGTGCCCATGGGATCAGCATCTTCCCTCTTGGGGCGATGAGGCTCACTCAGCGTTCATCCAATGTGCGCGTGAGTTCTGGCGTTCCGCGGCTCGATGAGATGTGTGGTGGCGGCTATTTCAAGGATTCAATCATCCTCGCGACCGGAGCGACGGGTACAGGAAAGACGCTATTGGTTTCAAAATTCATTGAGGACGCCTGCAGTAATAAAGAGCGAGCAATCTTGTTTGCCTATGAAGAATCACGTGCTCAATTAATGCGTAATGGCACAAGCTGGGGCATTGATTTTGAGCAGATGGAGCAAGATGGCCTTCTGAAGATTATTTGCGCATACCCTGAGTCCACTGGTCTAGAAGACCACTTGCAGATTATTAAAACTGAAATCAGTCAATTCAAGCCAACGCGAATGGCGATTGACTCCTTGTCTGCGTTGGCACGTGGTGTAAGCCGCAATGCCTTTAGGCAATTTGTGATCGCCTTAACTGGGTATGCTAAGCAAGAAGAAATTGCAGGCTTTTTTACAAATACTTCTGAAGAATTTATGGGAAGTCATTCGATCACTGACTCCCATATCTCAACGATCACTGACACAATTTTATTGCTTCAGTATGTCGAGATACGTGGTGAGATGGCTCGAGCAATCAATGTTTTCAAGATGCGTGGATCCTGGCATGATCGCGGTATTCGAGAATTCTTGATCACTGGTAATGGACCACAAATTCAGGATTCATTCTCGAATTTCGAGAGAATCATTAGCGGCGTTCCTCACCGAGTAACGATGGATGAGCGAAGTGAATTGTCGCGTATTGCCCGTGGAGTGGCTCCAGAATAGGCATTATTTGGCCTCGAAATTTCGATACTGAATTGAACAGAAATTGCGTCAATTCAGTTCGATCTCATCTTGGTCATAGCGACTTTGTCGCTCAGCTTGCAGTTTGATTTCGTCTTGGTCTGATTGGGCTAGAGGTAAGTCAAACCAAAATGTTGTTCCTACATCTGGTTCGCTTGCCATGCGAATTACGCTGCTGTGTTTCTCTAAAATGCCTCTCACGATGGAGAGACCAAGGCCAGTTCCCACTTCCGTATGGACCGCATTTTCTACGCGATAAAACCGTTCGAAAATTCGTTGTTGTTTGTCTTCGCTGATTCCATAACCCGTGTCACTCACTTCCACCCGTAATTTTGGAAGGGGTGAAATCATTTCGCATTGCGGTGCCTCAAGCGAATCTTCAGGAAGAGGTGCCATCCAGCAGCTGTCGGGCCAGGCATAGGCGCGTAACACGATGCGGCTGCCACTACGGCTGAACTTGAGAGCATTCCCAACGAGATTGTCCAGCACCTGGAGGAGCAGGTCCCAATTGCCAAGAATGTCTGGCAGATCGATCGATGCCTCCAGGTCTAGTTCCACTTGTTTGTCGGATGCATTCAGTTGATAGCTGCGCAGGGTTTGCTCTAGGCCAGGCCTGAGATCGAGTTCAGAAAACTGAACGCTGGGATGGGCTTCGAGTCTGGAAAGATCCAGTACATCGTTCACGAGTCGTGTGAGCCGATCTGTTTCATCATTGGCAACGCCGAGAAACTCTTGCTTGTCTTTCTCGCTGAGTTGATCCCCCATTTCGTAGAGGGTTTCGACGTAGCTCTTGATGTTGAACAGCGGAGTGCGCAGTTCATGCGACACGTTGCTGATGAAGCGGCTCTGGGCCGCGTTGAGCTCCACTTCGCGGGTGAGGTCCTGCATCGTCACCGCGATTCCTTTTAGATTTTCTCCGCTGGGTTCGCGTACGGCTTGGAGCACGAAACGCAGGGTGCGTGGCGGCTCCCCGATGCTGCTTCGTAAATCATTGCTGTCACGGCCTTGATTCAGGACTCCATCGAGAGGCTCATGCAGCTCAATGGCTAACAGGTCAGGGATCGCATTGAGAAAATCCTGTCCTTCAAGATTGCGTCCCTCCCAGCGAAACAAGCGTCGAGCGGTTGGATTGGCCAACACAATTTGACCTTTCTCATCCAGCAAGACCGCACCGTCCGCCATCGTTGCGATCAGCGAGGCCTGCTTGACCTGGGCAGCCTGCAACTCTTCGATGTTGGCTGCGTCGTAGTCCTGGAGCTGCGAGGCCATCGCATTAAATCCATCCAACAACTCCCCAAGTTCGCCGCCTACAGGGAGGCCGATACGGGCTTGGAAATCTCCAGCAGCAATCGAGCGAACGCCGCGGAGCAGCTCCTTGACGGGTCGGGTGATGGTCAGCGCATTGAAGACAGCCCCAAGAATCACCAGGACCCAGATTGAAATAAAGACGGCCACGGTGACCTCTCGGGTGAGGGAGGCACTGGCAAGAGCCGAGTCATTGGGATTCACTCCGAGGGCGAGAACGCCGAGATAGCGACCCTCATGAATCAAGGGCACAAAAACATTGGTGACCTGCCCTTCAGGCGTTAGATGTTGACGGACGAGGGGATTTTTAGGCCTCGATCTCAGTTCACTAGGGAGTTCGAGGCGTCGATTGAGACGTAGGTCTCCTCTGGTGTCAGCGTCATTCCCACTGATGGGAATACCGAGGTAAACAACGCCTTCTGGATCTGCAAAAAAGATGTAGCGAAGGCTGCGGCTTGAACGCCAAAACTGTTCGGCCACATTGGCCAGCTCTCGGTCGTGTCCTTCTGCCACCAGCTCTGTGACATTGCCCGCTAACAGCAGCCCTAAATCGCGGGCGTAACGGGTGTCATTCATCACCGCATCACGTTGGATGCCATTGAGCGCGAAAAAGGTGATGCTGGTCATCATCAGGCTCACCACCAGCGTGGCGATGGCCAAAAGTTTGGTCTGAAGGCTGAATTCGGCCCACCAGAGGCGGATGCCACTCCAAAGGCCCTCCTGCTCTGCTGCCGTATCAGAAGAGGCTGACCCTGCCCATGAGGACGTAGTCGAGTTCGCAGAAGCTGGTGCCGAACCGCTACTCATGGCGCATCAAAACTTAAGAAAGCTTAGGTGTGCGCACTTGATGGCCAATGTCTGTTCTGAATTGCATGCCGTCGTATCGGACCTGCATTAATCCTTCGTAGGCCTTTGCGAAGGCCTGATCGAAATCTGCTGCTTGAGCCACCATCGCCAGAACGCGGCCGCCGGAGGTCTCCAGCACCCCCTCAGTGCTGTGTCGCGTACCTGCATGAAACAACTGACGTTGGTCCGTGTTGGTTGGACCTGGGCTGAACGCAACCGCAATCGGATCGCCTTTGCGGGGGCTGACGGGATATCCCGCTGCTGCCGCCACCACGCAGGCACTGCACCGCTTCACCTGTGTGAGCGCTGGGGCATCTGCAAGACGTCCGAGCGCACAGGCCTGGAGCACTCGAGCGAGTTCAGGCCCCATGAGAGGCATCAGGGTTTGGCATTCAGGATCGCCAAACCGGCAATTGAATTCGATCACCTGTGGCCCCTCGTCAGTCAGCATGAGACCCGCATAAATCACCCCCCGGTAGAGGATTCCTCGCTTGCGTAAAGCCGCAAGGGTTGGTTCCAGAATCTGTTCGCGCGCCTGCTCTAGACCCGCTTGATCGAGAAGGGGGGCCGGTGCATAAGCCCCCATCCCCCCAGTGTTTGGTCCTTGATCCCCCTCCAAAAGTCGTTTGTGATCCTGCGCAGGCGGAAGCAAAACCATGTCCTCGCCATCGCAAAGGGCAAACACGGAGACTTCTGGCCCGGTTAGGCGTTCTTCCAGGACAAGCTGCTCACCGGCTCGTCCGAAGCGCCCTTCAAATGCCTCTTGAATGGCGGCGGCCGTCTCCTCCACGGTGTTCGCCACCGTGACCCCTTTCCCCGCCGCGAGCCCATCCGCCTTCACAACTAAAGGGCGCTGCAGTTGTTGGAGAAGGGCGAGGCCATCCTGTTCGTTGGCCACGGTCCAGTAGCCAGCCGTTGGAATCCCGGCTTCTTGCATGAGTTGCTTCGCCCAGGCTTTGCTCGCTTCGAGCTGTGCACCCTCCGCACTCGGACCGAAGACTGCGACGCCTTGTCCTCGAAGCGTGTCTGCCAGACCAGCGGCCAAGGGGGCTTCTGGACCGATCACCACCAGATCGATGGCATGGTCGCTGCACGCCGCAGCCATGCCTTCGTGGTCAGTTTCTGCGATCGCCAGCGGAGTGCAGCCTTCCAAATCGCTGGTTCCAGCGTTTCCAGGACTGATCCAGATGCCTTCGATCTCGGGGCAGCGCCTGAATGCCCAGGCCAGCGCCTGCTCTCGTCCGCCACCTCCGACCACGAGCACATTGCGCAACGGTGGCAGCGAGAGGGGACGGGTGGTGGAGATGGACATGGGCGGGTGCGAAACGGGGGGTGACCCCTAGGTTTGGAGTTCAGACGCAATGCTCGGCGCGTTGCCCTGACCTGTCCATCTTTGTTGAACGACTGTCAGCCCATGGGGCTTTCCTCCCTGCCACTGCTGTTTTTGTTGGCGGCAGCACCGCCGTTGGACGCGGCTCCTGTGCCTCCTGTCGCTCTGCCGATGTCCCTAAAGGCCTTTGAAACGGTCCTCCAAGAAGGTGACATTCCTCAGTTGTCGGCGGCTTGTGCCGATGCGGATCGTTTTGGACTGCAAGAGCGCCTTCGTTTACTGCGCGATCGTTTGATGCTGGTGGCGCCTTCCCCGCAGCCGTTGGCAGTTGTGATGGCGAATGCCCGGGCGCTGATGGCCTGTAAGGCTCCCGACAGCACCCAGATTGTGCTGAGTCGATTTGGGCCTGGACCAGGATCACAGCGCAGGGAGTGGTTGCTGCTCTCATGGCAAGCCGCCAGTGCAGCCCTCGATCAAGATCGCGCTGTGCTTGCCCTGCGGCGTTTGGCTGATGGCGATCTCACGCGTCTCGATACTGAACTGTTGATCGTGGGCCAATCGGAGGATGGTTTGCCGCTCACGCGCTCTGCTCTTGATCTGCTTGCGAACCATGAGTTGGCAGCTGGCCGGCCCGAGGAGGCCGTCACGGTGCTCCTGGCGGGTCGTACTCCAGGCGTTGTGGCATCGCGCAGGCTTGGCCAAGCTGCCGAACTGCTGGCTCCGCTTGATCTAGAGCGCAGTGATCTGTTGCTGGAAGCGGCCTTGGATCAAGCTGCAGCTGAGCAAGCCTGGGGTCTGGCGGAAGATTTGCTCCGCCTGCAGTTGCGTTTGGCGCTGCAGCAGGGGGGTGATGCTGACCGACCTCGCGAACGGTTGCGTCGTTTGGCAAGCCGGGTTGATGACCTCTTCACTCTGCTTGAGCTGGAACAGATCTCCCCTGACTTCGATCCACAGCGTTTGCAAGACCTTGAGGATCAGCTCCGCTCTCCTCGATCTCCCGGTGGCCATGCCTCCCTGGGAGAATCGGATTCATCCGAAGCTCCTGCTTCCAATCCTTTGGCCACGCCATGACCAGCACCCATGGGCCGCTCCTCTATGAGGGCAAGGCCAAGCGCATCTATGCCTCTAGCAATGAGGCTGAGGTTTTGGTCGAATACAAGAATGATGCAACCGCTTTTAACGCCCAAAAGCGTGCACAACTGGAAGACAAAGGCCGTCTTAATTGTCAGATCTCAGCGTGTCTGTTCGAGTTGCTGGAACGGGAAGGAATACCAACCCATTACTGCGGATTAAAGTCGGAACATTGGATGGTGGTCCAACGGGTCAAGGTGATTCCGATTGAAGTGGTGCTGCGCAATGTGGCAACCGGATCACTCTGCCGTCAAACCCCTATTTCTCAAGGAACAGCGTTGGATCCGGCACTGCTGGATCTTTACTACAAAGATGATGATCTTGGTGATCCTCTCTTGACAGAGTCGCGCTTGTTTCTACTTGACCTAGTCAGTCCGGAAAGTCGTCAGGAAATCGAGACGTTGGCAAGGCGGGTGAATGCTGTTTTGACCCCTTTCTTCTTTGGTCTCAATCTGCAATTGGTGGATTTCAAGCTCGAGCTGGGACGCAATGCAGTGGGTGAATTACTTGTTGCTGATGAGATCAGCCCAGACACCTGCCGCCTTTGGGATATGAACAGTCTGGATGAAAAGGAGCGCATTTTGGATAAGGATCGCTTCCGTCAAGACCTTGGCGGAGTGATCGAGGCCTACGGGGAGGTCTGCAAACGGGTCCAAGGGGCAACCCCTAAACCACGCAACTACGGGTAAGGTCACCGGACATTTGCGGCCATTTCGGCCGGTATCCGCACCACCTCATGGTCAATCCCTCCTCAGACCGAACCAGGAACGCCGTTCGGCGGGGAGCATTGGGGCTTGCTCTGGCCCTGCCGCTTCTGACCAGCCTTCCTGCTCGAGCGCAAGCTGAGGCTGACTCCGATCAGAGCTCTGAGGAACAGATCCAGCTCGAGGATGCGTTAACTGGGGATAACGGGGATAACTCCGAGCCTCAATCTGTTGAGGTGGACGCGTTTGAAGGCGTACAGGAAGCGACTGTTGCTGGAGAAGACGAGAGACCTGCGCAGCCCAGAGTGCTGATTACAGAGGTGATGATCGATGGGATCGATGGTCACCCTGAGCAAGAGCGTGTGGAATTGGCTGCTTATGACGCCATGACCGTTCGCCCTGGTAGCCGCGTCACCAGGGATGAGCTCAAAATTGATTTGGAAGCGATCTACGCCACCGGCTGGTTCTCGGATGTACGCATCGAACCCGTTAATGGCCCTCTTGGCGTGCAACTTTTCGTTCAGGTTGTACCCAATCCCGTGCTCACAAAGGTTGAGCTCCTTCCTGAAAACAATGAGATCCCTCCACAGGTCATTGAGGACACCTTCAGTTCTGACTACGGACGCACGCTCAACCTCGCTGAACTTCAGCTTCGGATGAAAGAGCTTCAGACGTGGTACTCCAGCGAGGGTTACGCCCTTGCGAGAGTCACCGGTCCAACGAGAGTCAGTCCAGTTGGGGTTGTACAGCTCAAAGTTGTGATCGGCACTGTTGCTGGCGTTGAGGTGCAGTTCCTCAACAAGGAAGGCGAAACAACCAACGAGAAAGGTGAGCCAATTCGCGGAAAAACCAAACCTTGGGTCGTTACGAGAGAAATCTCGATCAAGCCAGGTGAGGCCTTTAATCGAAATCAACTTGAGGGTGATATCAAGCGCCTATATGGAACATCGTTGTTTAGTGATATCAAAGTCTCACTGAAGCCTGTTGCTGGAAATCCAGGCGAAGTCAACATTGTTTTGGGAATCGTTGAGCAGTCAACCGGTTCTCTTTCAGGTGGCTTGGGCTACAGCCAAAGTCAAGGTGTGTTTGGACAGGTTCAACTCCAAGACAGCAATTTATTTGGACGGGCATGGAACGTAGCTCTCAACCTCACCTACGGACAGTACGGCGGTCTGGCTAATGTCACGTTTACTGATCCATGGATCAAGGGCGATGCACATCGCACATCGTTCCGTACTTCTCTTTTCTTGAGTCGCGAAGTGCCTCAGGTGTTTCGGAGCCAAAACAATGGAGACATTGTTACTCTCACTGATTACGAAGACAACAAATCTTCCCGCGCTTACTCAATTAGTAAAACCAACAACCCTGCTGGTAGGAAGTTCGACAATGTTGGAGATGCTTCAGCCCTCTTTCCTGATGACAGTTGGTTTGATTATGAGGGTGACTCTGTTGCCTTGCAAAGGGTTGGTGGAAATATCATTTTCGCGAGGCCTCTTAACGGAGGCAATCCCTATAAAAATGCTCCATGGCAGGTTCTTGCAGGTTTAAATGTTCAGAGTATTCGGCCAATCAACTTTGAAGGCTCCTCGCGTGTTTATGGAACCTCTAGCAAGGGCAACGGAGATATTCCAAATGAAGATGTTATTTGTATCTCTTACAACTGTGCCACTGAAAACAATCTTGCTGGCTTGAGACTTGCTGCGACCTACAACACTCTGAACGATCCTAGGAATCCCACTTCGGGTAATTTCTTTAGTTTTGGAACGGAGCAATTCCTTTCAGTTGGGGAAAATTCTCCAACCTTCAACCGCGTGAAGGCAAGCTATACGCAATTCTTTCCGGTGAATTGGCTGAAAATTGCTAAGGGTTGCAGGCCAAAGCCAGGCGAAAAAGCAAACTGTCCGCAAGCCATTGGTATTCAGCTCAAGACTGGTTCCATTGTTGGAGATCTCCCTCCCTATGAAGCCTTTTGCTTGGGTGGTTCGAATTCAGTGCGTGGTTGGCACGACTGCGACCTAGCGGTTGGACGTAGTTACGGAGAAGCAACCTTGGAATATCGTTTCCCGATTATCAGTATTTTCGCTGGAGAGATTTTTGCTGATGCGGGTACTGACTTTGGTTCCCAGAGCAGTGTTCCCGGAAAACCTGGCAAATTGCTCAAAAAACCAGGATCAGGCTTCTCCATCGGTACAGGTGTGATCGTGACAACGCCAGTCGGACCCCTTCGTCTTGAGGTTGCCAGTCAGGATTTCACCGGTGAGTGGAGATTCAACTTAGGTGTGGGCTGGAAGTTCTAATGGTGTCTTGGCCTGCGGATTACGACGGGCCATGGACGTTGGCATCCACTGTGTCGCGTTCAGGGATTGGCCTGCATAGCGGACAGCAATGTCTAGTCACCCTTGCTCCCTCTGAGCAGGAAGGGTTCTACGTGCGCTGGCTTGATCAAACGTCAAAACCTGTCCGTCTAGACCCCTCTCAGGTGCGCGACAGCCAGCTCTGTACCACCCTCGACTTCGGAGACAGACGGCTTTCCACAGTTGAACATCTGCTGGCCGCTCTTGCGGGCTGCGGGATTTCCCATGTTGAGGTCCAGGTCTCGGGTACAGAAATTCCGCTTCTTGATGGTTCCGCATTGGGCTGGGTTGAGGCGATCGCAGAAGCCGGATTAACTGCAGCGTCGACACCACGTCGTCCCCCGGTGGTGCTGTCTGCCCCGCTGGCTTTCTATCGCGGTAATAGCGCCATCGTTGCGACGCCTGCTGATCGCTTCACGCTGGTTGGTGTGATCGATTTCCCTCAACAAGCCATAGGTCGTCAGCAATTGGCCCTCGAGCTCACCCCTCAGCGGTTTATTGATGAGATCGCCCCTGCTCGGACCTTTGGTTTTCGCGAGCAAGTGGAACAACTTCGCTCCTCTGGTCTCATTCGTGGAGGCGCTTTAGATAACGCCCTCGTCTGTGATGGAGATTCCTGGGTGAATCCCCCGCTGCGTTTCCCAGATGAACCAGTGCGCCATAAGATCTTGGATCTAATCGGAGATCTGGCTCTCGTGGGTTTTCCTCAAGCTCAGGTGCTGGTCTATCGAGGATCCCACGGCCTTCATACTGAGTTGGCCGCGGCACTTGCCGATCAACTCGTTCCCCAACGCTGAGCCACTTGACCGTTCTTGCCTCTACCGACACGCCCTCTGCGGTGCTGAATGCCGAGCAGATCATGGGGTTGCTGCCGCATCGTTATCCGTTCGCTTTGGTGGATCGGGTGCTGGAGCACGTTCCAGGTGAACGTGCTGTCGCGATCAAGAACGTCACCTTGAATGAGCCACAGTTCCAGGGGCATTTCCCTGGTCGCCCTTTAATGCCTGGGGTCTTGATTGTTGAAGCGATGGCTCAAGTGGGGGGCTTAATTGTGACCCAGATGCCAGATCTCCCAAAGGGCTTGTTCGTGTTCGCCGGAATTGATGGAGTTCGTTTTCGTCGGCCGGTGGTCCCTGGAGATCAATTGAGGATTACTTGTGAGTTGCTCAGCCTTAAACGCAAGCGTTTTGGCAAAGTCAAGGCGGAGGTCACGGTGGATGGACAGCTGGTCTGCTCCGGTGAGCTGATGTTTTCTCTGGTGGATTGATCGTGATGAGTGATGAGCTCTCCACATCAGTGATCACGGACGATCGCCCCGCTCAGGTCCATCCGATGGCGGTGGTCGATCCCCGAGCAGAGCTCGCCCATGGCGTTGTGATCGGTCCTGGAGCCGTGATCGGTCCTGAGGTGAGCATTGGGGCTAATACCTGGATTGGCCCCAATGTGGTGCTCGATGGTCGACTACGTATTGGTGCTCACAATCGCATTTACCCCGGCGCTTGTTTGGGGCAAGAACCTCAGGACTTGAAATACAAAGGTGCTCCGACGGAGGTTGTTATTGGTGATCACAACACTATTCGTGAATGCGTCACGATTAATCGTGCCACTGATGAAGGGGAGCAGACTCGGATTGGTGATAACAACTTGCTCATGGCTTATTGCCATCTTGGGCATAATTGTTTGCTTGGAAACAACATTGTGATGTCGAATGGCATCCAAGTGGCAGGCCACGTGTTGATTGAAGATCGGGCAGTGATCGGTGGTTGTTTAGGGATTCATCAATTCGTTCACATCGGCGGCATGGCCATGGTTGGCGGCATGACACGTGTGGATCGTGATGTTCCTCCGTACTGTCTTGTTGAAGGTCATCCAGGCAGGGTGCGGGGGCTTAATCGTGTTGGCTTGAAACGTCAGGGCCTGCATCGCCTTGAGGGGGGGCAGGAATTCAAACAGCTGCAGGAGATTTGGTCATTGCTTTATCGCTCTGATCACGTCATTTCTGATGGCTTAAACCTTGCGAGGCAGCAGGCCTTGCTGCCTGCCGCTAACCATCTCTGTACATTTTTGGAGGGTTCCTTGTCGACAGGTCGACGGGGCCCCATGCCTCCTCCATCGAGTCGCTGATGGTGCGTCTGCTCATCAGCACCGGCGAGGTGTCAGGAGATTTGCAGGGAAGCCTGTTGATTCAGGCTCTTTGGCGTGTCGCGAAGCGTCGGGGACTTGATTTAGAAGTCCTCGCTCTGGGGGGTGAGCGGATGCAGGCTGCTGGAGCTGAGTTGCTTGCTGATACCTCTCCGATGGGCGCGATTGGCCTGTGGGAAGCCCTCCCTTTGGTTGTGCCCACGATTCGATTGCAAGCCAGAGTCGACAGGGTGTTGAAGCAGCGCCCCCCCGATGGTGTGGTGTTGATCGATTACATGGGCGCCAACGTGCGTTTGGGCCACAGCCTCAGATCCCGTCTGCCGCATGTGCCAATTACTTATTACATCGCTCCCCAGGAATGGGCTTGGCGCATTGGCGAAGGAGGCACCAAAAGTTTGCTGCAGTTCACAGATCGCATCCTGGCGATTTTTCCTGAAGAAGCCGAGTTCTATTCCGGTCGAGGCGCTGATGTCACCTGGGTGGGACATCCCCTCCTCGATATGGTTCCGGTTTCTTCCGATCGCCAGGCTGCTCGATGTGCCTTGGGCTTGCCCGCAGAAGGAGCCCTGTTGTTGTTGATGCCTGCATCACGGCCTCAGGAAATGCGTTACCTCATGCCCGAATTGGTGCAGGCTGCAGCCACCCTTCAGGCTCGTGATCCATCACTCCATGTGATGGTGCCAGCCGGATTGGAGCGCTTTGAGGAGCCATTGCAGCAGGCCCTTGACCAAGCGGGGGTTAGCGGGACGGTCATTCCAGCTGATCAGGCGGATGCCATGAAGCCCCACCTGTTTGCAGCTGCCGACCTTGCATTGGGTAAATCGGGCACCGTGAATTTGGAATTAGCTCTTCAGGGTGTTCCGCAAGTGGTTGGCTATCGCGTCAGCCGTGTCACAGCGTGGGTGGCGCGGAGAATTCTCCGTTTCCAGGTGGATCACATCTCGCCGGTCAACCTTTTGCTGAAGGAGCGTCTGGTGCCGGAGCTGTTGCAGGAGGATTTCAACGCCGATCAGCTTGTGGCATTGGCCATTCCTCTATTGGATAACCAAGCGGATCGGCAAAGGGTTTTGGATGGCTATCAGCGCTTGCGTGACACCCTTGGTGAACCGGGTGTGACCGATCGTGCTGCCGAAGCCATTCTTGACCAGATCAAACAGCCCACTTGAGCTCATGCGTGCGTTGATCCCGCTGGTTTTGACCAGCATCATGTTGTTGAGCCCAATGGCAGCCCTGGCATCTGTCCAGGATGCGGTTCTTGCGGGTGGCTGTTTTTGGTGCCTTGAACATGATTTAGAGGATATTGAAGGTGTGATTTCGGCTGAAAGTGGTTATAGCGGTGGTCATGTGGAGAATCCCACGTATCAACAAGTGAGTGGTGAAAAAAGTGGGCATCAAGAAGTGGTACGTGTGCGATTTGATTCCGATAAAATCAGTTATTCCAATCTTTTGCAGCATTATTGGCGGAATATTGACCCTCTCGATGGCCAAGGCCAGTTTTGTGACAGAGGCGACTCGTATCGGCCAGTGATTTTCACCGCTGGCGAGCAGCAAGCCACCGCCGCTCAATCAAGTGCTGCCTCTGCTGCAAGTGAATTAGGGGTCTCAAAATCTAAGATTAAAGTGCAGATTCGTGATGCAGTTCAGTTCTGGCCGGCAGAGGATTATCACCAAGATTATGCCAATAACAATGAGCTTCGTTATCGCTATTACCGCTTCAGTTGTGGACGAGATCGCCGCCTCGATGCCGTGTGGGGCGAGCGTGCACGATCGGGGACAGCCTGGGTCACTCCAGTGGTGCCATGACCCCTTTTCAAAAATCGATGAAAATCTGTAATTTGAACTTTGATTTCATTCAGACGTTTCTCAGTGAAGATTCGGGTTTTCCCCTCTCGACGCTCTAGCGCTTTGTCCTTACCATTCACCCAAGATTTGTGGAGGGACTGTATGTATCTGCTGACGATCAAGGATGGTCTGGTGACGCGTCACGTTGGTCCTTATCCGTCGACGAAGCAGGCTTCAGATGATTTGGATCGTGTGTTGTCCACTTGTTCTGAGCGGGCGCGCTGGCAAATACATTCCCTTGAGTGCCCACGTGCGGTGGCTGCGCTTGCGTCCTAATCCGCTCGTCGGCCTGGATAGCCGCTGAGAAGACCGCTTTCGATCATTAAGCCGATTCCTGCGTTGATGCAGATCAGGCTCAGAGTTCCATACCAGAACCAAGGACCGCGGTCCTGGCCGAGCAGCTGGATGATTCGTCGACTGATGGCTTCCCCAAAGAGGCAGAGTCCTGCAGGCAAAAGCAGGACTCCAAGTTGAGCTCGCACGTACCAGCGCAAGGGTCTGGAAGCCATCGGTTTGGGTTGGTTCACAGTTGTGAAAACCCTAGGTCTCGGCCTGCTGCGATTGCTTGCACACCCAATGCACCAAGGTGCGGACTCCGTAGCCCGTCGCTCCAGCCGGATCTAGTCCTCTCCCTTTATCGCTCCACACCGTTCCGGCGATATCGATGTGGGCCCATGGGATGGAGCTTTTGACAAATTCCTTGAGGAATAAAGCGGCGGTAATAGAGCCACCTGGACGGGGACCTGTGTTTTTCAAGTCCGCAAGGAGTGACTTGAGGCCTTTGCGATAAGCCTGGTGCATTGGCATACGCCAGAGCCCCTCACCTGCATCCTTTGCTGCGCCCTCTAAGGAGCTGGCAAGCGAGTTGTCTCCCGTCCAAAGCCCAGCAATTTCGTCGCCAAGGGCAATCACGCAGGCACCGGTCAATGTGGCCAGGTCGACGATGGCATCGGGCTCGAGCTCTGATGCGTAAACCAAGGCATCTGCGAGCGTGAGCCGGCCTTCCGCATCTGTGTTGTTGATTTCAATCGTGGTGCCATTGGACGCGGTGACGATGTCACCTGGGTGCACGGCAGAACCGTTGATCATGTTTTCGCATGACGCCACCAGCATGTGCACTTCCACCCCCTTGGGGCGCAGCTCAGCGATCGAGCGCATCGCGCCAAGCACCGCTGCACTGCCTCCCATATCGAATTTCATCATGTCGATCTGAGCAGCACCCACTTTCAGGTTGTAACCACCGGAATCAAAGGTGAGGCCCTTGCCAACCAAGACCACCCGTCTTGTGGCAGGACCGGAGGGGCGGTAGGTGAGATGGATGAACTTGGGATCCATATCCGAGCCTTGACAGACGGAAAGGAACGACCCCATCCCCCTGGCTTCACAGTCGCTGCGCTCGAGCACCTTCAAATCCAAGCCATGCTCATGCGCTATCTGAGCGGCGCTTTCGGCAAGGGCGGATGGGGTGACACTGTTAGGAGGTGCCGCAACGAGCTCTCTTGCGAGTTCAACCCCTGCGCAAATGGGATGGACCGCTTCGAGGGCGCTGCTGAGGGTATCGGGAAGGGGGCCGAGCAGTTCAAGCCGCTCGGGCTGGACGCTGGGGTCGGGTTTGCTGCGAAAACGTTGATCGCTGTAGAGAGCAAGCCTGACCGCTTGGGCTGCAACGGTCACCGCGTCTGCAGGATCAACGGCGTTCCATGGCAGTAACAATCCGAGGCTGCCTGTTTGGTCCTTGCTCGCTCTGGCCGCAGCAGCGCCCGCCTGCCGAAAGCTATTCACATCCAGTGCTTCAAGAGGCCCCATGCCTAGGAGCACGAGGCTTGCGCAGTCTGGGTTGAGGAGTTGAAGGCTCGCGCTCTCTCCGTTTTTCCCTTGGAACTTGCGTTGTTCCAACCAGTCGCTTAGGGAGATGGAAAAGCGTTCTTCCATCGCTGGTATCAAGCCATTGGGATCTCCCTCTGCAATGCCTAGGGCCAACACGGTTCCCGACCAGGCCTTTGGTTGGGCCGACGAGAGGGAGATCTGCATGGAGATTGGGCGCGTGAGCCGATGCTACGGGGCACCGTTAATCGGCATGGAACGGAGTAGCCCATCGCTCACGGGTTTCCTTATTGAACGGCGGTTGCCAGAGGCGAATCAAGGTTTGTTCCAGATGTCGACGAGGACGGGTTTCTTGCGGGACATCAGCCCAGAAACGGATGCTTGTGCTGCAGCACAAGCCCGTGCTCATACAGGCCTCTTGGTAACTCGCCAAGTAGGCCTTGCAATCGTGCTCGCCTTTCCAGCGCCGATCAGCCGCCTTTGTTTCTCCGATGTAGAGAAGGATGGGTTGTTCGAGCTCTTTTGGGCGATCCATCACGAGATAGATGGCCGCCCCTTGATGGGGACTTTTGGGCCAGCGCCAGAAGCTCAAAGGTAAGGGCCTGAGCTGCAGAGGCTGGAAGCTGCTCAGCGGATTGGTGTTATCGCTGGGAAACAGGTGCTGTTGTTCTGCTGGCTCATTGCGATGCCCGAGCTCATGAGCCAACTGAGGGGCGAATAGAGGTTCCTGGAACTGATGGATGCGCTCTTGCCAGCCCCGTAAAAGCTCTGCGCTCAGAGGCAGGGAACGTTCGATCAGCCCACTGGATTCTGCCAATGGTTGCTCGAAAAGGTTGCCCTGCCCTGGGGGAGTGGCCATGGATTTAGCTCCTTGGCGGCAGGCTGGGGCCTGATGGCCGTGCCCCAAAACTCACGCGGCCAATCAGCTGCTCCACAGCATCAGGGGGTAAGCACACGCGTTCTTGGAGATCGGCGAGATGTTCGAACGGCTTCAGCCGACGCTCCTGAATGAGACGTTGGAGTCGGGGTTTTGGCCAGTTGAGGGTCTGCTCTAACAAGGTGGGGGCTGCGGCATTGACATCCAGTGGAGCCTGCTTAGGCAGGACTGGAGCATCCCCATGCCAGCGAAACACCAGGTGGGGTGTCCAGAGCTTGACGAGATCAGCAGGAAGGTTCAGCAGCAGAGCGAGATCATCCAGCTGGCTGAATTGCACCCCACCGCGTTGGAGTCGCATCAGCACATCGACCATCGCTTCACTGCAACCAGGCAATTTTTGCCATTGCTCAGGGGTCGCCCTGTTGACATCCAGGCTCCAAGTTTCTGCTGGGGTAGGGGTAGCCCTCGGCTGTTGTTTTATTTGGACAGAGTCTGGTGGCAGATCGCCGGTGGCCTGCAAGAGCTTGCGAGCCAGGGGGTCAAGCCAGTGCTGGCGAGCCATTGCTTTAGGAACTTGCTTCTTGGCCAGGACCATACCGAGCCCAAGACTCAGGTGTTAGGGGTTCCAGCGCGGAGGCAGGGTTGGGAGCTCAATCAGTCCCTGTTGAAAGGCAACCACCACGGCGTGGGTGCGGTTGTTGGCTTGCAGTTTGCGCAGCAGGCTGCCGATGTGGGATTTGACCGTGTCGATCGAGACGACAAGGCTGTCTGCGATCTCCTGATTGCTCATTCCTTTGCAAAGTCCACGCAGCACGTCCTCTTCCTTGAGGCTCAGTTCTGGTGGAATGGAACCAGATGCTGTGCGTCCCAGTCGACCGTGCCGAAGGATGTTGGCAATCACTGAATCGTGATACATCCCATCGGATTCCATCGCGGTCAGCGCTGCAGAGACGCCCCCCATTCCGACATTTTGATGGGAGCACAATCCATCACAAGGCGCGTCGATCGCCTGGAGAATGGTGCGCAAAATTGGACGTTGCACGATCAGCAACGCTTTCAAGCCGGGATTGTCTTTTTTTGCCTGCCGAACGAGGCTTGGGCCGTTGCCCCCCTCGAGTTGGTCTGTGCAGATCAAGAGGTTGACATCATCCTTTTGCAACCTCTGAAGACATTCTTCCTCTGTGGTGGCGGCAGCAACGAGGTGCCCAAGATTCTGAAACCAGCCCATCCAGCTGGCTAACAACATACGATCGCCAGTCGCAATCGCTGTGCGACTCCTGCGCAGAAGACTGTGACCCTGCTTGCTGCGGGTCTGAAGTCTGGGGATCTGGGAGGTGAGATCCACGCCATTTTGAAACTCTCCACATGTTGACTTTGGTGAGGGGGCGTGGATCCGCACTGTGAGGGATTCCGTGAATTGTTCAAAATGTGATCGACTCTTTTCCAAGACCATGGCCTTCTTCGATTCTGAAATCGTGCAGGAGGAGGCCAAGCATCTTTTTGGCGACTATCAACAGTTGATGCAACTGGGATCGGATTATGGAAAGTTCGACAGAGAAGGGAAGAAGAAGTTCATCGACACGATGGAAAATCTGATGGAGCGTTATCGCGTTTTTATGAAACGCTTTGAGCTCTCGGAAGACTTTCAAGCCAAGCTCACGGTGGAGCAGTTGCGGACGCAGCTTGGGCAGTTTGGGATCACCCCGGAGCAAATGTTCGAACAGATGAATCAAACCTTGGAGCGGATGAAGAGTCAGCTCGAGCAATCAGAAGGTCAGTGAGCCGTACGATCCGTCGCACAGCACCGTCCTTTTCTAATGACAGTCCCCCCCCATTCACTGCCGAACTGGTTGGCGCGGGGGATGGCCGATTTATTTCCGGACGGCAATCCTGACGATGTGGATCAGGCGTTAGCTGCTCGCTTGGCCGCGGCTGAGTTGGAGGGCCGTCCTCTGCGGGTGAAGTTGGGCATTGACCCAACGGGAAGTGATATTCACCTGGGCCACAGCATTTTGTTTCGCAAGCTGCGCGCTTTTCAGGATGCGGGCCATACAGCCGTGCTGATCATTGGTGATTTCACGGCCCGGATCGGCGATCCAACGGGCAAGAGCGCCACGCGCGTGCAGCTCACAACTGAACAGGTGGAGGCCAATGCGACCACGTATTTGCGCCAGCTAGGCCAAGGACAGCCCAAGGAGCAGGCGCTTCTTGATTTTGAGACTCCCGGACGGCTGGAGGTGCGACGCAATAGTGAATGGCTTGAAGGCCTCGATCTGCCCCAGGTGATTGGCTTGCTGGGAACGGCCACGGTGGGTCAAATGCTCGCCAAGGATGACTTCGCTAAGCGTTATGGAGGCGGCACCCCCATCGCTTTGCATGAGTTCCTTTATCCCTTGCTTCAGGGCTACGACTCTGTGGCTGTGGATGCTGATGTGGAGTTGGGGGGGACGGATCAGAAATTCAATGTGGCGATGGGACGTGACTTGCAACGTCATTTCAGCCAAAGAACGCAGTTCGGCCTTCTCTTGCCAATCCTCGTCGGTCTTGATGGGGTCCAGAAGATGAGCAAGAGCCTCGGCAATACGGTTGGTCTGGAGGAAGATCCGTTGTCGATGTACTCCAAACTCGAGAAAGTTGGTGATGCGGCCATCAACGACTACGTGATGTTGCTCACCGATTTAGCGAATGAAGCATTGCCGGCTAATCCCCGTGAAAAGCAAAAAGCTATGGCTCTGGCGGTGACGGCAAGCCGCTATGGAATGGACGTGGCCCAAAAAGCGCAAGCGGATGCTGCCACGTTGGTGGCTGGATCGGGTGCCGCCGCTGCAGATGTGCCAGAGGCATCCCTTTCTGCCGTGAATTTTCCAGCCAAGGCGTTCTACCTCCTCAGTGCGGTGGGGATTTGTGCCAGTAGTAGTGAGGCGCGCCGGCAGATCAAAGGGGGAGCAGCACGCCTTGAGGGAGAGAAAATCATGGATCCCAATCAGGAATTTGGTTCGGTATCCGAATTGGAAGGGAAGGTCCTTCAGCTCGGTAAAAAGACATTTAGGCGATTGGTTCCTTGATGTGCTGCTATGACTGCCACAGCTCGAAATTCGGAGAAATATGCTTGCTATGAAATCTTCGTGCTCAATCCTGGGAGCGGTGCTTAGCGTTTTAGTGGGTGTGGGAATGTCAGTACCGGCCAATGCTGGGATTAAGGAGGAATATGAGCGAGCGCAGGAGTGTGACTACAGCAAGGCTGAATATGGAAGTGATGTTGGTGTGTTCGATGAGGTAAAAGTGCGATTTTGCATCAGTGAAGATCGTCGCTTTCTTGTTTATGTGATGCGAAGTGGTAAGTCATGGGCCTTGCCTTTTGATCGTGACTATCGCCAGGCTGGAGTGATGAGTTTGAATACGATTGAAAACGATAAATTGATTCACTATGCAAAGAAAAAAGGGGTTGTAGAACGAGTGATTTTGGGAAGAAAACGCATAGTAAGGCCAGTTTTGTATTGATGGTTTCCATCTGCTTGAGCTGTGAATCGAAGTGTTGACGTCTCGTTGTGTGTTGAATATTGGCGCGGGGTTGGCAGAGGGACCCTGTTGGTGGACTGAGCGGCAAGTTCTTCTTTGGGTGGATATTGAGGCATCAAGAATTGGACTGTTTGATCCTCAAACAGGGAGGAATGATTTTTTGCCTCTTCCTGCCCATGTGGGTGCGGTTGTTCCCACATCTGTAGGGGACTTGCTCCTGGCAACCGCGGCGGGGTTTCTGAGGATGGATCCGAGCACCGGGGCTGTGACCTTGTTGTCTGATCCGGAGCTCGATCGCCCTGGTAATCGCTTCAACGACGGTAAATGTGATCCTTGGGGGCGCTTTTGGGCCGGCACGATGGCCTATGACTTTGAGCCACAGGCTGGAGCCCTATGGCGTCTGGATGGCGATGGAAGAATCACTTGCCAACGCAGCCAGCTCACGATTTCCAACGGACTGGCTTGGAGCCAAGACCGCAGGACGCTTTATTTCATTGATTCACCAACGCTGAATGTGCTGGCCTTCCCGCTCACCAGTGCCGGTGAGATCGCCGGAGAACCGAGCATCTGTGTGCAGATTCCAGAGGATTGGGATGCGGTTCCGGATGGCATGTGCATCGATGCGGAGGGAATGCTTTGGATTGCCCTATTTGGTGGTGGGGCGGTGACGCGCTGGGATCCCATCAGCGGACAACTGCTCGAACGGCTGGAGTTGCCTTGTCGCCAGGTCACCTCCTGTTGTTTTGGTGGCCCGAACTTGGATCAGCTGTTTGTCACAACCGCAAGAAGGGAGATGGATCCTGCTGCAATCAAGGCCGAGCCCTTGGCTGGAGGCTTGTTTCAGGCCGATGTGGGTGCGGAAGGGTTGCCTGCGGATTGTTTTCAAGTGGCGTCTTGATTCGAGGGGTTGCTCATGACCCATCACGATGAGGTTTGTGCGGAGACGGTGTGTGGCTTCCTCTTTCTCGGCTGAATCAGCGGAACGGATCATCGTGGCCCTCGATGGGATGGCGCCTGATCAGGCTTTGGCCTTCAGCGCTCAAGTGGAAGGGTTGTGCTGGGTGAAGGTGGGATTGGAGCTGTTTGTGCAGGCTGGGCCGGAGGTGGTGGCTCAGCTGCGGGACCAGGGATTGCGGGTGTTTCTCGATCTCAAATTTCATGACATCCCGGCCACGATGGCCGGAGCCTGCCGGCGGGCAGCGGCGCTGGGGGCGGAGCTGATCACCGTGCATGCTTGCGCTGGAAGCGATGCTCTCAAGGCTGCGCAGGCTGGTGCGGTGGAAGGAGCGCAAAGCACCGGGCAGCGGGTTCCCACTTTGTTGGCAGTCACGGTGCTCACCAGTTGGGAGGAACAGCGGCTGCAAAGGGAACTTGACATCAGCCAGGGCATCGCTGAACGGGTGCCGAGGTTGGCCCAGCTGTCGGCGAGTGCTGGCATCGGCGGCTGCGTGTGTTCACCGTTGGAAGTCGCGGCGCTACGGGCTCAACATCCGGAGCCCTTTGCCTTGGTAACGCCTGGGATCCGCCCCAAAGGTGCTGCAGTGGGCGATCAAGCCCGGGTGATGGGGCCTGCTGAAGCGATGGCTGCTGGCGCCAGCAAGCTGGTGATCGGCCGGCCGATCACTCAGGCTGAGAATTCAAGTGGAGCGTTTGCGACGTGCTGTGCTGCGTTGATGGTGTGATCCGGGTATCCGTTCCGTGCACCCCTCTTATTCGCTCAGCTCCACTTCAGTCCTTCTGGCCCAGCTTCGGCTCGGTGCCATTGAGCAGTCTTTGGATGTTGCTGCGGTGACGCCAGAGCACCAGCAGCATCGCCACCAGGGCTACCACCAGATTGGCCTTGCTGCCAGAACCGGCGGCCATCAGCAGCGGCAGGGTGATCGCCGCTAATACGCTCGCCAGTGACACGAGTCGACTCAGGCTGAACACCGCCATGAACACGCCAAAACTGGCCAGACCCACGGGCCAGGCCAAGCCGAGAAACATCCCTAATCCAGTCGCGACGGCTTTGCCGCCCTTGAAGCCCAGCCAAACAGGCCAAATATGACCAGCTAGGGCGGTCAGACCTGCCAGCACCTGAATCCAATCACCGAGGCCAAGCGCGCGGGCGATCAAAACAGCGGCGGCCCCTTTGCCCACATCGATCAAAAAGACCACCAAGGCTGGACCTTTGCCCAC
>ERZ802822.272-NODE-272-length-37529-cov-7.170832_pt1 | contig 37529 bp, 25 predicted proteins | sample MGYA00345649_ERZ802822 | MGnify/ENA primary metagenome ERZ802822 (study PRJEB30503, sample SAMEA104212359) | marine metagenome | biome: Westerlies Biome; feature: [SRF] surface water layer (ENVO:00010504) within the epipelagic zone...; material: water...
ATACAGTCTAATGACTTATTTCCGGTTGTATTTGCAGCCATATCAGAAATAATTACGTCTAGATTTTTATCAAAAAATATTAAAATTTGTTCTTTTACTTTTTCTTCAAGAAAATTACATTGCAAAAAAGTAACATTTTTTATTTTATCCATTTTCTGAAGGTCTAAAGAAAAAATTTTACCTGAAGTAATAATTTCACTAGCTACTTGAGTCCATCCACCTGGGTAAGAACCAATATCGAGTAATTTCGAATTATTTTTAATAAATTTATATTTTTCTTAATATTACCGTTATTACTTTTAAAAAAGAAAAGCTAGGATTTTCAGGCCCTAGCTTAAAAGAAAAAACAACATAGCCTACACAATAAATGTAGAACATATCACTTATAAGGATGCATTTTTACACGATTTGTTACATAAATTTTTAAAAAAAATGATTTATCAATCTTATTTAGAAACAAGCGTAGGTTTTCTGAGATTACTTTCCAATGGTGAACAGCTGTATCATGTTCATTTCCAAGAACATAGCGGACCTGAAGATCCTGACCAAATAACCGAATGGACTAGAACACAATTAACAGAATATTTTAATGGAACTAGGACTTCTTTCAATATTCCATTGTTTTTAGATGGTTCTGAATTTGAATCTAGGGTATGGAGTGCGTTACAAGAAATCCCATATGGTACAACTACATCGTATAAATTACTTGCACAGCAAATTGACCGTCCTAAAGCAATGCAAGCTGTTGGAAGTGCTAATGGAAGAAATCCTATTGCCATTATCGTACCCTGTCACAGGGTCATAGGGCATGATGGAGATTTGAAGGGATATGCAGGTGGTATAGAACGTAAAAAATGGTTACTAAAGCACGAAAATTCATTACTAGTCTAAGTATTTTACGCCGTTTAACTTGATTATTAGTTAATTTACCACGCACAAAAAACACACCACTCAATTAATTTGGAACAAAGCAGACATGCGTAAATGGCATTCCAGAAGAGATACTAGGAAAATTCACCGTTGGGGTGCGTTTCTAGTATCATTGCCTTTTTTAATCGTGATAATATCTGGCTTGCTACTGCAAGTCAAAAAAGAAGTTGAATGGATACAGCCTAGTACTGAAGAGGTAGCTATCGACACCCTAGCCCTCAGTTTTAGCGATATTTTACGGATTAGTCAAAGTGTTGAGGAGGCGCACATTTCCAGATGGTCTGACATCAATCGCTTGGACGTGCGACCCGATAAAGGCGTAGTGAAGGTTCGATCAGAAAATCAATGGGAGATTCAAATTGACTTAGAACGAGGTACTGTGTTAAAAACTGCGTACAGACGTTCTGATATTATTGAGCAGCTTCATGATGGTTCTTGGTTTCACGACGCTGCTAAACTGTGGATATTTCTCCCTGCTGGTATCATAGTATTGATCCTTTGGCTAAGTGGAATGTATCTGTTTTTTGTTCCCATCTTAGCCAAAAGATCTCGTAAAGGTTGATCAAACCCCTTATTCTTTAATGTGCCGGTAATTGAAATACTGCATTTTGAATCATCCGTGACGGTCCAATCCAAAACATTCGATATTGGGTATTCTCCAGCAGTAATACCACTTTACCCTGCCCCATATTTTGTACTGCCGCAAAGGAATTAGAGGCCGCTTTTTCTTTATTTTCCAGCGATGCATAGCCTGAAGCAAGAATATCATTAGGGTCGTTGGCATACCTACCGATAGCTAACAGGTCTGGATTAAGCTCAAATACATCGGCAGAAAACTTAAGAGCATACAATTGTTCCTTCATTCCGAATCCTAATGGGTGAGTGTTATCAATATGCGCTTTAAAAGCAGCACCAGGTATCCGCTTGAGTCCAGACTCCTTCGCGCGATCAGCATACATGGTATAACCGCTATCCTTGTCTTCTTCATCACTACTTTCTGGCTCGAACAGTGACACATTGGTAAAACCACTTTGACTTTTACTAAGCCAAGACGCCATGCCCTCAGTGCCCACTAAAACACCACCTGAACGTACCCACTCTTTCATTTTATCCTGAACAGATTCAGTAAGAACTTGATCTATTCCTCCCCAAGCTCCTGGGAATATCAACACATCATAGGCATCCAGGTCCATGCCAGCCAAACGATCGGATCGAACTCGGCTAATACCATACTCAGTCCAATAGTCTAGGAGATACCAAAGTTGGCCAGCAGTGTAAGAATTAAATGGCTGATCGACCACTAAGGCAACACGTGGAGCATGCAATGGGTTAGAATCAGACGAAGCTAAATCAATTCCCGTATCCATTCGCCCTGTATTGAAAGGTACTATGCTAACCTTATTTTTAAGGGCAATTTCTTCCATTTCGCTATGCAACTGATCACCATGACCTAAATTTCTACCTACCAAAACAATCACACTCCCGCGAGAATACGTATTTCCCTCATACCCAAAAGACTCAGATGCGGTCCGAACCCTAAACCCAGCCTCTAACATATCACCAAGAGCATTAGGAGCATATCGTTGCGCCCAATCCATCACATAAGCATAGGATGCTTTCTGTGGTAACTGTCCTTTTAAAGAGATTTTCTGGTTGATGCGTGTCAGATTAGAAGGTACATTTTCACTCCAATAGGCGTCTAAATTATAGGCCATAGGAACCGTCCAGGTAGACATATCGTACATGACCGAGTCTTTAATTTCCAATTGTCGTCGAAAAAGCGTATGAATAAAAAGATGTGCTGGTTGCTCAGTAGGAATAACAAAACTTCCTTCTTTAATAGTTCTAGTAGCCTCATTCGCATCCCAATAATCAAAGGTATTAGGTAAGCGCTGATCTTGAGTGGTTTCGTACACCTGGACCCCATGATCTAACAATAAATTTACTACATCAAAACTGTAGGATTGTTCCTCTCTTGAAAGTATATAGGCTTTGGTGTCTCCTTTTTGGTTCTCGGGATTTCGCGCTTCCTTAAAGTACTCAAGTAAACCCGTCCTATTTTCAACAGCTGTTTCGACAACAGCCAAAGAATTGATGTAATGATCAAAAACACGTTGTCGTAGAGTTAACACATATCCATCATCGGTATCTACAGCGCGACCACCCCTACTATGCCCTCCTTGCTCAGCAAGCATTCCAATACCACCCATCACACTGGGGTAGGATGAACCATATCCTGGGTAAAAGAAATCAAAGGCCTCTCGGGTGAAGTAATTTACCTGCGCCTCGTCAAAGCGTTTTACTGCCCCCCTACCAAATGCATCTGCATAATCCTCATAACTACGAGGTAGTTCATAGTTTCGAGGGGTGGTACCAGGCATTAAAAAATAGTTATTATTGGCCCCTTGCTCATGAAAATCCATATGCACCTGTGGCATCCACTCTTGATACACTTTTATACGTCCTTGTGACTCTGGATGAACTAACCATACCCAGTCTCTATTCAAATCGAACCAATAGTGATTAGTCCTTCCGCCAGGCCAGATTTCGTCATGTTCTAGATCATTCACATCGGTATTTAGCATATGTGTTTGGGATGATTTATACCATGTGATGTATCGATCTCTGCCATCTGGGTTTATCATCGGATCAATAATTACCACCGATTCCGCTCGCCAAGTTGCGGTTTGAGTATCTTCTGCAGCAACCAATCTATAGGCTGCTTGCATGGCAGATTCACTACTTGATGGCTCATTACCATGCACATTATAACTCATCCAAACAACCACTGGCATATCGGAATCCGGTTGAGTTTCATGGGATGCCAATTGCTTATTCTTCTCTTTAATTTGCTCTAAATTATCCATATTCGAAACCGAGCTAATGGTGGCATAAATCAAACTCCTTCCTTCATATGTAGTGCCATACTCTTGTACTTGAATTCGATCTGAGTTAGCTGCCAAATACTCAAAATAATCTATAACCTGATAGTGATGGGTATATTCCTGACCTAATTCGTAGCCTAGAAACTGAGCAGGAGACAATAATTCCTGAGCATAGTTGAGCTCATCATCAAAGGTGAATCGCTCAAAAACATCTGGATCGGAAAAGGTAATGTGTTGAGCTAGTAGATTGGCTGAAAAACTAACCAATAAAAGTGTAAGGATAGATGCGGGCTGCAGCAACCATTGAAAAAAAGAAGGCCTGTCGTTCATAAAAATATAATTAGATTATTATTTGACACTATTACATATACCGTGAAATCGAAAAATACACGGGCTTTTGACCTTCACCCAAGAGTGAGTTAATCAAACAAAAAAGTGTGTGTGTATTTAACTAAAATAGAACGCTGATCGTAAGAAGGCAAACGTAATCCATTATCATATCTATTTGCCCAAGGCTGAGTTCCATTTTGGTTCATAACCAACCAAAAATCTTGTCCTTCTCTAAAATTATAGCGTAATCGTACGTTAGCACCTAACTTTTCAGACACATTACTGGTTTGAATAAAGGCATTTGCCGAGAACTTTCTATTAAGTGCATAAGCTGCCTTGAATGAACTCTGATGAACCGTATACGTTGTGACCTCACGCCCTTCAATAACTGGAAAGTCTAATTTACTGATGCGGTAATCCAAGGAAAAATCTACGTGAACATTTACTCTATATTGTGGAGTAAAGGATATTTCCCGGATGGTTCCGTCATAAATCTGTGCAGTAGTTGATGAAACTCTGCCCCTAAATTTATATTGCTCAGGACTATCATAGCTTAGCCCATATTCTAGAAACCCATAATCATCAACCGGAATATAAATACGGGACAGCAAATCAAAGTCCTCATCCTCAAGTAGATGTTCTTGCCGGTATACCAGTTCCGTACTTATATTTCCTGCTATTTTAAATTCCGTATTCCATTCTAAATTGACATACCTAGATCGTAGATTAAAGCCTTCATAACTCTGAATTGAATAATTGCGTAGCTGAATTCGTTGTTGTTTAATTGCACTATATTCAGGAGCAATCCAACCATAACCAAAGCTAGCATAATAATCTGCAGTGTTAGTAGTCCGGACAAAACCAATACCAGGATTAAAATCCTCTCCGGTGTAGTTAATCATAAATCGATAATACCACCCAATATTAGATCGCCGGTCAACAGTTAATCTACTTGAAAGACCTGTGAACCCTAAAATATTCTGATTATAGCCTTCACTGTTATCTAAAGTCTGAGCTATTTTAAATTGTACAAAACTCTGATTCTTAATATTGTAATCGACATCAAATCCCATTACCAAGTTTTGAGCACCATCGAGCCCAAGCCGGTGAGTATAAATACTACCAACATAACTCTGTGGGTTTAAGACTTGCTTTTTAAGCCTAACGACACCAAAGTTCTCAGCTTCGAAAGCTTCATAGGGTTGTGTTTGTATATTCAAAATACCAACATCGACATTACCAACCCTACCAGTAAGCCTAGCACCTCCAATTATAGGAATTGGGTTACCGCCTGCTAAACCTATTCTTCTGCTGTAAAAAAGTTTTGTTCTACCAAAAGAAAAATCGAACAAGCCTGAACGCTGTTGAAAAAACTGCCTTTTCTCAGGAAAATCAATAGAAAAACGAGTCAAATTTAGTTGTTGCTCATCCGCCTCTACCTGTGCAAAATCCGTATTTGCGGTTAAATCAAGAGTAAGATCTGAAGTGATATTGTACTTGATATCAAATCCAAAGTCTTGCTTCAATGATGATTCCCCTTTATACTCGTCTTCCGTATCATTTAATTCAAAGACGTCTTGAAAACCACTCAGTGAATAAGGAGTGAAGTACAAAGGTTTTGACTCCTCTAACTGAACAAATTCAATTTCTTGGGTTTGAGAAGGTTTTAAATGGGACATACTCCATTTGGGTGGTATATCTGGGTACACATGCCGTTCGTTACGCGAGGCAATCCATCGATACACAATGATACCCATTCTGGTAACATCATCGGTAACCTGATACCCTAACGATGAAAAAGGAATACGGATTTCAGCATACCAGCCTTTGTCATCCCGTGTTGTTTCAACATCCCAATAGGTATTCCAACTCCCGTTAAATGCATCCACACCCGCACCAAAATTACCATCATTACTTATGGCAAAATCGACCCGAACACCCTCAGGATTTGTGAAAAAAGTGAGACCATTTTCATTATCATTGAATGAATCAAATACCACACCTATATTGTCATCATTCGCCCGGTAGTCATCTCTTTGAAGGGTATTTGAAATGATTGTTGAAGCATCTTTTGTTAGATTTTCAGCAGCTATATATACATACTTAGCGTCGTAGGTTATATATATCCTGGTCTCTTCAGACATCTCCGCCCGGTGAATTGGAACCAATTGAGTCATTGGAAAGGGTTTGATTTCATTCCAAACTGATTCACTTAATGTACCATCAAGCTTAATTTCACCGACTAATGGCTGTATTTTGACAACTTCTTGTGAAATTGGGCCATCACCATCTTGTGCTATCGCATAGTAGGGAGTAAAGAGAAGTAGTACGAATAAAAGAGCATGACCAACTATACCACTAGATAACTTTACTGTTTGATTGGGAAAAGAATTAAAAATAATAGCCAATGATATTATGGTTTTGATATGGGTACACAATGAAACTTACATCTATAATTCTGCAATGAAGTAAGACTACAATTCAAAACAGAACCAAAAATACTGTTAAATTTGTTCCTGAGTCGTTAATATTTGTATATAATAATTATCATGTGTGTTGTAACTAGTAAGACGACTCAAATACGAATAACCCCTATTACTTATGGACTTTCCTGACTCATTCGATGTTTCTGTATCTTATGAAAGGATTAAACCTTTCGTTCATCATACTCCAGTTTTACATTCAACAGACTTGAATGAAAAAATAGGCACAAGAGTTTGGTTAAAGTGTGAAAATTTTCAAAAAGTGGGTGCCTTTAAATTTCGTGGGGCATGTAATGCTGTATTACCTTTAGAGAACAGTATCGCAAAAAATGGAGTAGCCACCCACTCCTCTGGTAATCATGGACAAGCAATTGCAAAAGCGGCTCAAATAAAGGGGATTCCAGCATATATTGTAATGCCTAGTAATGCACCAATTGTTAAAATTGAAGCGGTAAAGGGGTATGGAGCCGAAATAATTTTTTGTGAGCCAACTCAAATGGCAAGGGAACAAACGCTTCTAGAGGTAATCGAACGAACAAACGCTTATTTTGTACATCCTTATGATGATGCTAACGTGGTATTAGGGCAGGCATCTTCGGCTTGGGAATTTTTACATCAAATACCGGAATTGGACCTTATTATCACACCTGTAGGCGGTGGTGGCTTACTAAGCGGAAGCATATTAGCAGCTGAAGCATTCCATACAAGTAACAATCAGCCGCTTTGCAAAGTAATGGCAGCAGAACCAGAACAGGCCAACGACGCGTATCGATCTATGTTATCAGGATCAATCCAGTCCTTGACCGATGAGCAAATAACAAACCCAACGATTGCAGATGGACTTCGAACTAGCCTAGGCACTATTCCTTTTCAGGTCATGAGCCGTGCACAAACTGAAATAGTCTGTGTCAGTGAGGAATCCATAGTACAAGCTATGCGGTATATCTGGGAGCGTTTCAATATGATAATTGAAGCCTCTTGCGCCGTCCCAATTGCCGCTCTTTTGGAGAAAAAAATAACTCCTATATTCAAAAATATAGGAGTTATTATAACGGGCGGAAATGTGGATTTAGATCATCTACCTTGGAATAAAAAACAATAAGTTATTCAGCATCCAAGTGAAAGTGTATAGTCTGTAATTCGCTTGAATTTGGACCAACCATAACTGAAAAACTACCAGGTTCTGCTACGTAGTCTTCATTATGGTCATAGTACTTTAAGGTTTCTTCTGATATTTCAAACATAAATGTTCTTGTTTCACCTGCTTTGATTAGCTCTTTCTCGAAGTATTTAAGCTCTTTAATAGGTCGTGCAGCATTTGCGAAATGATCATGAATATACCATTGTATAACCTCTTCCCCATCAACATTACTAGTGTTTGTAACCACAATTTTTACAACTAGACTTTCTTCGGAATTCATTAAGGTATCTGATATGCTTGGCACACCATATTCGAAGGTACTGTAGCTTAATCCATATCCAAAAGGATACTGAGGAGCATTAGGACCGTCCGTATAATGACTCCAGAAAACTTTACCCTCATCACCGATTCCAGGAACAGGTCTTCCTGTGCTTTTATGGTTGTAATAGACCGGGATTTGGCCGTGTGAAAGTGGAACGGACATTGGAAGACGACCAGAAGGATTATAATCACCAAATAGTACGTCAGCGATAGCATGTCCGGCTTCTGTACCTAAATGCCATGAATACAGTACTGCTTCACTTTTTTCATATAACCATGGTGCAATTATTGGACGACCAGACATGAGAACGACTACAACCTGATCATTGACTTCCAGAATTTGCTCAACCAGTTTTTGCTGGTTATCTGCAAGGCCAATGTCCATTTGACTTCTTCCTTCCCCTGTCTGATAGGCATCTTCACCGACAACCAGAATCACTTGTTCATGTTCTGCGGCTAAGTCGATGGCTGCTTGAAATCCTGACTCATCTTCAACTGAAAATGTTAGTTCCATGGGAAATGAACGATCTCCTTCGGTGAGCACATAGCCCGGCTCAAACTCTATTTCGGTATTCTCACCGAGTTTTGATTCGATACCTTCAAAAACAGAAACAGCCGAATTTTCGATGGCTTGCGCACGCCAGTTTCCTAACGGTGAATCTTTATCTTTAGCTAGTAATCCAATTACAGCAATTGATTCTCTCTGTTTGCTTAAAGGAAGTATTTCGTCTTTATTCTCGACTAAAACCATTGAACCTTGCGCTGCCCTGAGTGCGACTTCATGATGTGCTACATTATACACAAGTTCATCCTCTCGAGTGAGGTCATTGTATAGATATGGATCGTTAAATAATCCCAAATGAAACTTCACTCGTAGTACTCGCCGAACAGCATCATTGACCAGTGAAATATCCACTCGTCCTGATTGTACTAAATCCTGCAAATATTGTTGGTAGCCTTCCGATTCCATATCCATATCACTACCTGCTTCAATGGCCATTTCGGTTGCAGTTTTTAAGTCGGGAGCATATCCATGCGCAGTCATTTCACGCATTGAGCCCCAGTCCGAAACAACAAAACCGTCGAATTCCCAGTTTTCCTTTAATTGAGTACGCTGTAGATATTCATCACCCGTTGCTGGAATGCCATTTACATCATTAAACGAATTCATAACCGAGGCAGCTCCTTCTTCTACTGCGGCCTTAAATGGGGGTAAGATCACATTTAATAAGGTATTTCTGGATAATTCTGCCGTGTTATAATCCTTGCCTGATTCGGCGAATGCATACCCTGCAAAGTGTTTAACCGTGGCGGCAATGGTACCTGTTTCTGATAGGTCTGTTCCTTGTAAGCCTCTAATCTTTGCACGAGCAAACTCCGATAATAGGTAGGGATCTTCCGAGGTACCTTCCATTACTCTACCCCACCGAGGATCACGCCCCACATCTATCATAGGAGCAAAAGTCCAGTTAATCCCTCCAGCAGCAGCTTCAATCGCTTGTATTTTTGCCGTTTCCTGCATTATTTGCGTATCAAAACTAGCTAATTCAGCAATAGGAACTGGGAACATGGTTTGATATCCATGTACCACATCATATCCAAACATTAAAGGTATTCCCAAACGACTACTATCTACCGCTATTTTTTGGGCAGCCATGGTTGCTTTTGCTCCAATCACATTTAACATAGCACCTACACCACCATTTTTAAGGAGATTATAGCGCGCTTGTTGATATTCTCCTTCTGGAACAGGACCTGTTATATCCCAACTACCATTATGCAGATTGAGTTGACCTATTTTTTCTTCCAAGGTCATCTGCTGCAAAAGTTCGTTCACCTTCTCCTCAATATCAGGTTGAATAAGCTGAACCTGTGCAAATGTAGATATGGATTGCAGACCAATAAACCCTAGACTCAGTAGGGTGATAAAAATATTTTGAAAGCGCTTTTTAGACATATTAGACATATACAAAAGTGAAATTTTAATTGCCAAAGATAGACCTTTTTTACAAAATTAGTGAAAAAAATTACAAGATTTGTGCAATTTTTGCATAAATAAAGCTCTATAGGCCTTAAAATTTATCTTTGTAGCTCCTATAATTTTAGCATCCGAAGGTGTTATACTACTATCAACTACTCACTTTTTCAGAAAACTGCATTTCATGCAAGTGCGCGTAAACCCCTTCTTTATAAAGCAATGCCTCATGAGTGCCTGATTCAACCAGTACACCATTCTCTAAAACAAGAATGCAATCGGCATGCTGTATGGTGGATAATCGATGCGCTATAACTAAGGTCGTTCGATTCTCCATAAGGCGTTCTAGGGCCTGCTGAACCTGTCTTTCGGATACCGAATCTAAGGAGGAGGTTGCCTCATCAAGCAACAATATGGAAGGGTTTCTAAGTAAAGCTCTTGCAATAGCAATACGCTGACGTTGACCACCACTTAGTTTCACACCCCTTTCTCCAATTAAGGAGTGGTATCCATCAGACATTTGTGTAATGAATTCATGGGCATTCGCATCAATTGCAGCCTGTTCAATTTCTGCTTTGGCGGCATCCAACTTACCGTACCTAATATTTTCATAAATGCTAGTCCCAAAAAGATGGGTTTCTTGAGGGACAATGGAAATAAACGATCGTAAATTGTATAAGTCCCAATCCTCTATTGAAACACCATCGACCCGAATCTCCCCTTTAGTAGGAGTAAAAAATCTTGGTATTAGGTTAAGTAAGGTAGTTTTCCCAGCTCCACTCGCTCCTACTAATGCTACGGTTTGCCCCTCATTTATTTCAAAATTTAGATCATCCAACACGTTTTTACCATCCTCATAAGAAAAGTAAAGATGTTCGAATTGTACGGTTCCTTTGATAGATTTCCTGGTGTATCCTTGTTTATTGATGGGTAGCAACTCGTTTTCAGGCTTTTCTTGCTGTAGTTCGAATAAACGCTCAGATGCACCTGCTGCAGAATTAACGGCCGTGTATAAACGGGATGCCTGACCAACAGAGCGGCTTATGTTTAAAGCATATACAATGAATGCTACTAAGTCACCAGCTGTTAGGCGACCTGATAATACTTCCCTACCGCCGTACCAAAAAATCATCACTAATGTTCCCATGAACATAAGACCAACTCCTGCCCAAAAAACTTGAGTCAAAATGATTTTATGCCTTGAGGTAGAGAAAAGTTCTTCGGTGGCTTGACGATAACGACTTATTTCATATTCTTCTCTGGTAAACGACTTGACCACTCGTATAGCTCCTAAGGTTTCTTCGGCAATAGCGGTTGTATCTGCTAATTTGTCTTGAACGTTTTTGGATAAGGACCTTATTTTCTTTCCAAAGTACCTGGTAGCAATGGTTACAATAGGAACTGTTAGGAAGATGACTAAGCTCAACCGCCAATTCAAAACTACCATTAGGCCTACCGAGCCAATCATTGTTATACTAATGGTGACAACCTGAGGTAGGGAATCGGTTAGAGCTACTCGAATAGATCCTACATCATTGCTTAGTCTAGATGTTAACTCACCCAATCTTCTATTGGCAAAAAAACTAAAGCTCAATTTTTGTAAATGAGCATAGATGGAGTTTCGCAAATCGGTAATGACCCGTTCACCCACCCATTCAATATGATAATTACCCCCAAATGTGAAAATGGCTTGAGTTAAAAAAAGTCCTATTAAACCTAAAGAGAGTTTGTTGAGTAAAGCATAGTTTTCTTGCTCAAAGACAGCATCTAATAACGATCGTAATCCAAGAGGTACCGTGAGCCATATGGCCGAACCCACTACAACAAGTAGTATGGCCGAAAAAAATCTTGTCTTATAAGGTAAACTTAACCTGAATATATCTTTTAAGGTCTCTAATAGCGATTTTATAGAAACACGCTCTGTATTCTTTTCTTTCATGTGATAGTCGTATAATTACATGAATATACTATATTTTGCATCGATTCGTTTCTGCGGAATCGTCTTTTAACCTAATTAGTGCATGATATTACCTTTCATCCCATTACTTATTCAACTTGCCCACAGCCCAACAGAGGACTCTAGACAGTTGTATGAGGCTATTCAGCGGGGTGATGAACATGCCTTTTCTTTATTTTTTAACGAACACTATTCCAGTGTTTACCGTTATGTGATTAAATACGGGATTAGATATGAAGTAGCTCAAGATATTGTTCAACAGAGTTTTATTTACCTATGGGATCATCGATCACGCATTAACCCGGATAAGTCGTTAAAAGCCTATTTGTATGCAGCGGCTCACAGCAGAGTTTTAAACTCAATTCGAGATAACAAAGAGCTTCCATCTTCCGATAAGGATTATTTATTCGAACATCCAAATTTGGGGGCAGAAAATAATTTTTCAAATGAACAGGATACTGTGTCAAGCCTTTTTACCAGTACTGTTGATCAACAGGAAAAGATAAAAAAAGAAAATGAAAGGAAAATTCTTATTGAAGAAGCGATTCGCTCATTGGCTCCAAAACGGCAACAAGCGTTTAGGCTCTGCTATCTGGAACAATTTACCCACAAGGAAACAGCACAAATAATGAACATCACTAAAAAGACCGTTGAGCATCACATGGGACTCGCTTTAGCAGAGCTTAGAGAAAAATTAAAAAATATTAGCTAACCATTAGGGGTGCTATAAATTTCTAGTGTATTAGTTCTATAATCAAACCAATATTTCATCAACCATAAACATGAAAAAATCAATGACTTCCACTTTACATACCAAATTTTTTAGCTATAAGAATCTAAAGATACAACGTATTCCTCTACTCTTAGCATTATTGAGTGTAGGATTTTGGAGTTGTTCCTCTGTATCTAATGACACCGAACTTATCAGCGATGCGGATTTAGATATGGCTGCTGAAATAATGGGTAGTTCCATTTCAGACCAACAATCAGGTCTTATGAATAGTGTGTATGATGCATTATCTACTATTTCTTCTACCGGAATAAGTTATGGTAATGACAAAAATTTTCTAATGAAGAGCGATAAGGATGAACGAGGTGGGCGTGGTTTTGAACGATCATTCAGTCACACTTATGACAGTACCACCGGAGTGCACACACTTTCATTTGATCGTAGTTTCGAAAAAGGATTATTTAGCAGTAGCATATCTACCCTTCAAGAAATTCAGTACGTCGATTTAGAAGGAAATTTTATAGCAAAACCTAAGCTTCATAGAGATGCCGTTAACCAGATTAACCTTTATTCCACAAAATCAGGTCAGAATAGCAACCCACATAAATCGTCTGAATTCACCAAAATAGACAGCCTATATTTTACGGGCGTACATGCCACACAAAGTCTTGTACGAATGGACGGTAGCCATCATGGCTTTGGCTCTGGCGCCGCCGTTTTAAGGGACAGTTCAAGACACTCAAGGTCATTTGAAGTAAAAGTGGTTTTTGATGATATAGAGATTGATAAGGATACATTAGCCGCCTATGGTAATCTTGAAAATGCAGTTACAGGTACACTTAGTTATAGCATGACCATGAATAAAGTGATCAATGGTGTGCCCGAAGAAACAGTGATGGAAGGCACCATTGATTTAGAGGAGGATGGCACAGCACTCATGAAATTCTACAAGTACGACCGCCTGTACCGTTTAGGACTTAGAGATGGGGATGTTAAAGAAAGAGGCCGAAGAGGTCAAAAAATGGGGAATAAATAAAACCACGCCATTTAAAACAAGGCTTGAAATAAAGGATTACTGATTCCTTATTTTAAAACAAGATGTCCAATAAACCTTCTAATAGAAAAAATAGCCCTCAAAAGTCCAAACCTAATGGACTTTTTGAGGATATGCTTCATTCTTACCGAGAAGGATATGAATACGAAAAAGGTACACCATCAACCAAAAAAGAAGTTTGGGAGTCTATTCAGCATCATATTCATTCTACTGAAAAACGCACCCACACTGTATTAACCCGGCAAGCTCTTACTTTATATAAGCTACCCATAGCTAAGTCATTCCGATATGCCGCAGTTTTTTTGGTTGGAATACTTGGTTGGTGGGTTCTTTATGGCACATTTAGTGAAGAGAAATCCATGAACCTACTGGCTGAATCTTCCCATCAAATAAAGATTGTGTATTTGGAGGATGGCTCGAGAGTTCAACTTAGGCCCTACTCTCATTTATACAGCATCACTTCCACCGCCAACGACCAGCATTTCAAACTGGAAGGCGAAGCATATTTTCAAGTGGCCAAACAAAACGACGGGGAATTCATCGTTGATGCAGGTGAAGGCCAAATTCGTGTTTTAGGTACAGCGTTCAACGTGCGAAGCTACGCTAATGAAACCAAGGTATTCCTTGAAGAAGGAAAAATAATGCTTGAAGTCCTATCTTCTTCCGATTCAATCTCTACTTTGCCTAACGAATACCAAAAACCAGGTCTCTTGGAGCCTCAAAGTTCGGCAACCATCCAAAATGGTATTATTATAATCAAGGAAAATGACACGAATGCAAGTCATATAGATTGGATAGAATCAAGTTTATATGTTACGGGGAACCCTTTTAAATCATTGATTAATGAACTTTCCCACCACTATAACATAGCCGTAAAAATTACACAATCGCCTGCTGAGAACTTTGCAAATGGAAGCCTAGTTTTAGGTGATTTAGAACAAACTTTGACTAACTTTTCATTATTATTTAATGGAGAATTTGTAAAAAAATCGAATCGCGAATACGAGTTTGTCGGTATCGATTAAACCTAGCTAAATCGTATGCCCTTATTTGGCGCTTTGTTTGTTTCTTTCTGGTTCGCGGTAACCGGAATATCTACTTCTTTTTTTCCATTGATCATTTCTACGAACAGCTTAAGCTTTTCAAGTCAGGATAATATGCCCACCGTAACACATAGGCATACCCTGCTGCATAATTCCCTATTTGCATCCCAGAAAAACAACACCGTCCAAATAAGCAGGTTAATTGAGTGGCTGGAAATACATACCGACTACAAGATACTTTACCGAGAACCCGAAATTCATGGAATCTATAGCAATGTTACAGAAGAACATTTAGCTAATTATGCCCAAACACTTAGCCAACTAAGCAACTTTGAACGCATCGAACAAATCCTTTGGCCTATCCGGCAGGCTTTCGAACTAGCTGCCTCGCAACATGGAATTCTAATTCAATGGGATTCAAGCAGCCGGCAAATCATCCTGTATTCTCACGTCTCAACATCTTCAGCCTTACCTGCTGATTTAGCTTCTCTGGGTAAAAATAATCCTAATCTAACACTCAGCCTAAGCATTGATATTCTTAATAACCTATCAGGGGAATCATTAGAATTGAGTCAGGTAGGATATCGTTTTACCCAAGATGAACCTTGGTTACATCTTTTAGGTAGTTTTCAAAAGCTAGTAGCCATTCCAGTAAGTGCGGAAGATGGAAGGTATTCAAGTTTGGTGGATAGCCTTCATTTGTTGGTATATCATGTTGGCTATGCTATGGAAGAAATCAACCTACCCCTTGCTCCTATTCTTAGTACTGTTGACGGGTCGAAAGAGCAAGTTATGCCGATAACCATTCGTCTAACACCCGAAGCACTTTACTCAAATGAGGTAGTAATCTGGGGTAAAGCGCAAGGTGTTGAACTTGGTAATGAAATGTATGACTACGTGCAGACCGATGTTTTTGGAACCACAGGGGAAGCGCATACTACTCGAAGTTTACAGCAACTTGCCTCTGTAGGCCTTAGTGGCGCCGTTAGTGATGGGATGTATGTTCGCGGAAGTGACCCCACGGGATTCAAAGTGTTACTTGACCGTCAACAGGCATATCATGACCACCATATGTTTGGGGTGATAGATGCCATGGTATCAGATGCTTTACAACCTAGTGCATTCTATTACAATAGTGTCCCTGCACGTTATTCGGCGCCTATTGGCGGGCTCCTAGACCTAAACACCCGATCTGGGAACCGGCAAAACTTTCGTCTTTCATCCAATCTAAGTAATGCGGCATTCTCCTTAACCACAGAAGGCCCAATGTTAAAGGCTAAATCAAGCTGGTTAATTTCTGCAAGGCATTCAATTTACGATCAAGTCCCCCAACTATCACCTACCAACCTCATTCATTATGGTCTTAACATTGATAGAAGGTTTACCCTTAAGCTAGACTCTGAAACAATAGACCCTAGTAAACTTAACCTACCCTTCACACAAGCCACCATTAACTCACTTGATCATTCTTTTTATGACCTACATGGTTCATGGAATTTTGAAGTAGATCCTACTTCAATTTGGTCCATGAGCTTTTATCGAAGCTCAGACGATGCCACAATGAGTTATCGCTATCCCATTAACAGCAATCCTGATTCCACCTATAATGCTGGATATTCATGGAATGCTTCTCACGTTGTAGTGGAACATCACAAAGAAATACCAAGCCATTGGATCATGTATCTAAAATTTGGGTTGAGTCTTTATGAAACAGCTTTTTCGAAAGACGATTATGAGTATCAGGTTTCAGAATTATTCAATCTGGGGTACAATCCTGGCACTGTTTCTGCGCTATTTATGCAGAATGATGTGCGAGATTTGAACATACTGCATTCTTGGTCCTATTCTAACCAGGGCCACATGGTAGAAGCAGGCCTTAGTTACACAGATTATGCTATTAATTTTACCGAAAGAAGTTTGGTAATCCCATCTTTTATTTCAAATACTTCTTCTCAGTTACTAGAAGCTTATCTACAATGGGATCGGCAATGGTCCAATCGCTGGCAAAGTTCTCTTGGATACAGAGGACAATACTATTCGAGTGGTAAGCAATTTCATCTGAATCCTAATCTATTGATCCGTTACCAGACCGATCGTTTTGGATCCTATTTATTCACCGCTAGCCAAACTCATCAATACACTCATAAACTGGAACTCTACAATCAAAAATCACTTGATTTTTGGATTTTAACCCAAGAAAAACAGCAGCCTACTCAAATGAGCCAACTTACCTTGGGCTGGGAATATAGCAAAAATAACCTCCACTATCGTAGTGAGATCTACCTTAAAACGTATTCCGATTTAAGGCTATATCAACTCAATGCTGGCCTTATGAGTAGCTTGTATAGTAACTCAGAATCTACTTGGTTGAATGAAACCAATGGAGATGCTAAGGGATGGGAGCACTATATACACTACGAAAGAGCGCAGCAATCCTTTTGGTTACGTTATACTTGGGCACAGGTGCGCCTTAAAAATACATTGATTAACCAAGCTGCCGAATATGATGCCCCATGGGATAGGCGACACCAAGCGACCTTCAATCAGAGCTACACATTGACCGACGAAATCAGTTTACATATTCAAGGTATTGCAGGAACGGGTACCCCTGCCATATATGGAGAAACAACTAAGGCAATGGACCAACGTCTGCCAGCCTATCTCAGATGGGATACCCATATCAAGTTTAGTAAAGTACTCAAAACCTCAACATTCACAGCCCATCTATCCTTGTTTAATCTATTCAATCGAGATAATGTTTGGTATAGTGACCGCATTCAAGCAAACTACACCCAAGGTGATGAGACTATACAAATATATCCCAAAAGACAGGTATTTGACCTTGGTTTTTATCCATCTTTCCGAATCAGGTATGCCCGCTAAGCCGGTATATTTTTTGATGTTTGTGCACTTTGTGACAGCAGAAAGCTTTGAGTTACTTAGAGTGTACCCCAATCCATTTAACCCTAGTACACAAATAGAGTATACCTTAGAACAGGCTGGCACCGTACGATTAGAGGTATTTGATCAGAAGGGTCGATTAATTGAGTCCCTTGTGAATACCCAGCAGTAATCCGGTATTCATAGGATTCAGTAGTTGGCTAGCAGCCGGTCAACAGGGCTCTACTTTGCTCGTATTCAATTTGAAAATAGTCAAAGTTATTGGTATGATACTCATAAGGTTACGCTCATAAAATAACCGATCATAGCACGGCTGTAAGATTCAACTCCTAAGCCAAAATTCCAAGCGTTTACTACTGATATAGCATCCTCTAATTATACTACCCAACATGGCTGATTCTTCCAATCCAACCACAAAAAATCCTTGGTGGTGGATACCGACGCTCTATTATACCCAAGGTATCCCCTATATCATTGTGGTAACCGTCTCGATAATTATGTACAAAGACTTAGGTATTTCAAATGCGCGGCTAGCCTTGTTTACTAGTCTACTCGCCCTGCCATGGGCTTTAAAACCCTTGTGGAGCCCATTTGTTGACGTGTTCAAAACCAAACGGTGGTGGACTTATATGATGCAAGGGGTCATTGGTATAGGCTTCATAGGTGCTGCTATAGCCATGCAGACCCCCTACTATTTTGAAGTATCCTTGTTTTTCTTGTTTCTAGTAGCATTTGCATCATCCACTCATGATATTGCTGCAGACGGATTTTACATGCTTGCGCTAAGTGATGACCAGCAATCCTTTTTTGTGGGTATTCGCTCTACTTTTTTCAGGCTTGCTATGTGGAGTGGCGAAGGCTTATTAGTTGTGTTAGCTGGTGTTTTGGCTATCCGAACGATGGATTCTAGCTTTGCTTGGACAGTGGTCTTAGGAATGGTAGCTGGTATCATGATTCTCATGTTTGGATATCACCAGAGGATGTTACCCTACCCTCTTGAGGATGCCCCCGCAGAAAAAGCAAACGAATCGCCACTACAAGCAGTCTGGAGCACAATTGCCGAATTTTTAAAAAAAGATCAGATTCTACTCGCCGTCACCTTTGTATTACTTTACCGATTCGGTGAGGGTCAGTTAGTTAAAATGGCAGCCCCTTTTTTAATGGATAGCGTAGAAGCAGGTGGGCTTGGCCTTAGTGTCACCGACGTGGGCTACATAAATGGAGTCATAGGACTATTAGCACTAACCGCTGGAGGAATTTTAGGGGGTATTGTCATTTCTAGGCATGGCTTAAAGGCATGGATGTGGCCCATGATTGGTATAATGAACCTCCCCAACCTGGCCTATTGGTATTTGGCAGCCAATCAACCAGAGAATTTTTGGATAATAAGCAGTTTAGTGGGTATTGAAAAATTTGGGTACGGCTTCGGTTTTACAGCCTTTTTAATGTTTTTGATTTACATTGCACGTGGTCCATTTAAAACTGCTCATTATGCATTTGGCACAGCGCTAATGGCGTTTGGTATGAGTATACCAGGAGCAATATCTGGGCTAATTCAAGAGGCAATTGGATATGAGTATTTTTTTATATGGGTACTAGTATCCGCCCTTCCGATAGTAATTATAACCCCATTCATTCGTATTGAAGCCGATTTTGGCAAAAAGAAAGATGACTAAGGTTACCAATAACCTACACCGTACGTTTTAAGATATAACAACCTTGCATATGCACTTAAACATCTCTCGAAAACTTTCTTCTTTACAGCTATTACATTTCAGTATATTTGCTGGTATGACATTTTTTGTCACAGGCCTGATAACCCCAACTTTTGCTCAGGAAAGCACGGCAGAATCGGTTAACAAGGAACAATTACAATCTGTTGAAAAGGACCTGGATGGATCTTTTTCTAATTCTCCATTCAATCCACAAACACCTATTGAGCTCGTTCGGGGGGATGAACTTCCATTCATGAATGCTCGTTTCTCACCAGATGGAGAGCATATTGCATTTACTGGACCTAATTATTTCGGTCTTTGGGTAGCAGATTACAGCCAGCAAGACAGTCTCAATGTGTCAAACATGCGTAAACTTACCAGTGTACAAGCCGGCTTTGGTTACGATTGGTCCTTAGATGGAGAGTGGATTTTATCCACTCATCACGTATACCGAGACCGGAAAAAAATGAGTGCTTTACAGCTCTACGGCATGGAAGTTGGAATAGTAAAGCGTCTTACAGACTATAGTATGGGATATCAAGGTGATCCAGAATGGATGGGATATGAATCATTGGCTGTGATTTCTTCCAGAAACGGTTTAGTAAGGGCTGAAACTGGAGTTGAATTACCAGAACGTTTGAAGCCTGCCATACCAGATGATCGCAACCGACTCATAATTATAGACGAAAAAATGGTTCGCCTGTCCGAAAATAATAGTGGAATGGATCCGGTTGAAGTAATTGAGGATGAAGAAGCTAAGTTATTGAAATTAGTTCACTCGCCAGACGGTAAACTTGTGGCTTTTGAACGCTATGGAGAGGGATTGTACCTAATGAATAGCAACGGGGAAAATCTACGCTTTTTAGGTAGAGCCTATCGCGCTAGCTGGTCTCCAGATAGTCAGTATATTGTCGCCATGGAAACCCAGGATAATGGGTATGCATTTACCGCTGCCGAACTTGTTGTCTTTGGAGCCAATGAACCAAGTAGAGTTGAAATCACCAGTAATACCGATTTAATCACCTTAAATCCAAGCTGGTCACCCTATGGGGATTCTATATTATTTAACGATCCAGAAACCGGTCATATCTATCTATTACCTCTGCAATAGCTAACGAAATATTGCATTAAACCCAACTATCATTAGCCCTCCGTCATATAAATAAGTTAGTAATTGACACAAAAATCGGACTATTTATCTGCTTTTAGTTCTTCATTAGACCACCAGGCATATTGCGTATAATATTCTTCCAAGCCTTCCACTATTTGTTGGGCAATTCGGCGTTGATAGTAAGGATCTAGTAAGAATATTTCTTCCTCAGGATTGGATAAAAAGGCTGTTTCTACCAATACATTTGGAAAATCGGTAGGTGCATTGAGTGAAAAATTAAAGCTACCTGTTAACCCGTAGTCATCCAGACCTAGTTCTCGCATTTTGTTATACATGATTTCAGCCAATGGTTTATACGCCATGTGCTTATAAAATGAACCAGTACCTTTCATTTCTCTTGGATCCGTGGCATACCCAATAGAATTAGCATGAATACTGACCATTAGTTCAGCCTTATTGGTCCGAATGATTTCGGCCCTCTCACTCATATACAAATACGAGTCATCGGTTCTAGTCATGACCACCTTTGCCCCCGCTTCTACTAGTAGTTCTTCGAGTTTCTTTGAAATAGCTAAAGCTACGTCTTTTTCCATGACCCCGGTAGAACCGAGTGCACCGTTATTACGACCACCATGACCTGCATCTACCGCAATAATTCTATTTTTCAATGGCTTTAGTGCATCCTCAATCACTGGAGGATGTTTAACGATGATGCGCATTTGACCTCGCCAGCCATATTCTACATCATAGCCCCAGTGGCGTTTATGCGTCAAATCAATATAAATTCGTAGCCGTCCATCCTCTATTTGGCTCCACCGCACTTCATCAATACCGGTGACTTCATCTAGCAATATCTTCCAATTAGTGTTTGAGGTCGCTCCAAAAATATCTACAACAATGCGGTTGGGGTCTAATTCAGTGTGTACGATATAGGGTAAACGCTTGGGTAAAGAAACCGTTATGACATCGGAACCCTGAAGATCTGAAGTTTCTTTAGAAGCTGCGATACGGATATTACCACTGAGCGACTGAGTAGATAATTCAAAAGTCTCCTTTACATCCACAAACCTTGTGGGAATCCAAGCATGTAAAGAAGGACTTAACGCTACCTTGTATAATCCACTTTGTTCACCCACAATGGTAAGCTCTACTCCTTCATAGATAGAGCCATACTTGGCCCCACCTAATCGGTCCGAACCTAAGCCAATATTCAGGTAAGCGTCGGAAGTATTTACTACACCTATTTTAGGTAATCCTCCCATTTTTACTGTTTCTGAAGAAGTAACTTTAGAGCGCTTGAACCATCTCCCCTTTAAACTAAACTCAATACTCCCCTCAAACATTGGATCATAAGGGTCGACTTTATGATAGGATTCATACACACCGGGACTTCGTTCATTCATAACAACATGTGTGTGTTGCCCGGGTATTGAATAACTAAGCTGTTTGCCTGGTGTCGCCTGCGCTAATATAGGTATCACATCACCAGGACCGTACCATTGGTCTGGGTTCAACGGATCTGCGTTAGGTTGAATGAACCACTTCTTGGTGGGTTCTTTCGACCCGAGATCAACCAACTCAGAGCTGGCCGGTTGAGAAACACTAGGCTTTACAAGGTACCGAGTTTGTTTGACTGTATCGCCATCCAATACAACCATAAACTCAATAGGGGTGATCTGTTCAGTGGGAAAAACCATATCCACAAAGGCTCCAGAACGGTAGACCTGTACCTGTTTGCCATTGATAAAAGCCTGAGCATCTGGATCGGTGTGAGCCGCTACCCGGTATCGTGAAAATGGATATTCAACGGTATCCTGTTCAGGTATGACAATTCCTAAGGTGAGTGGATTGTACTGTGCCCAGACAGATGAACTTAGGCTAGTACATAGCAAAACAAAAAATATCTTCTTCATAATTTGAGATTGTTGTGATTAATCATTGGCAGGATACAACCAAAAAGAAATGGATTCTTGCTGAAAAGCCTTGGCTTGGCTTCTCCATTGTTCCAATAATGGCTTGACTTGGTATTCCCTTGAAAATTCTAATCGCACCTGATCGGAACCGTTTACTTTATCGAACATATTCCAACGGTTTTCCGATACGCCAAAAATATCCTTTTCGGGGTATAACTCCTGGTGCACCTGCATAAAATAGAACTGCAAAGGCATCAATTCCACTTTATCAAAATCATACAAATGAATTTGTACCCCTCTTAGGGTTTTCCCTTGGTCTCGCCCATAAAATGGCTTATAAACGATTGGCCGAAAATAAACCCCAGGCAAGCCTAAGGCATTCATAGCCTCACTCAGATCCTGCTCATCTATCCAGTCAGCTGCAAATGTTTGAAAAGGGAGCGTATACCCCACTCCTTCAGAAAAGACCCCTAATTCCCCCATTATTCCACTGGTAACATAATAGTACGAAGAGTAGGCATGAGGTATATGAGGAGAAGTTGGTACCCAGGGTAGGCCCGTTTGTTCAAACGTCATCTCACGCGTCCACCCTTCCATGCTTATAACCGTTAAATCAACCTTCTGCTCTGTATCCATCCACCCTTTGTCATTCATCATTCGTGCAACCTCTCCAGGAGTGAGTCCATAGACATACGGGATAGGAAATGCACTCACAAAAGATTCAAACTCTGGCTCTACTAAGCCCCCCTCCACCTTCAATCCACCCAATGGATTTGGTCTATCCAGCACCACAAAAGGTATTCCAAGCTCAGCTGCAGCCTCCATGGCTAAGCCCATTGTGCTTATATACGTGTACGATCTCACTCCAATATCCTGTATATCATACACCAATACATCAACTCCTTCTAACATTTCCTTAGTAGGCTTACGAGTAGCTCCATACAGCGAATAAACCGGTAAGCCTGTTGACTGATCGGTATAACTCTCAACCTTATCCCCAGCAGCATAATCGCCACGTACCCCATGCTCTGGTCCATATAAGGCCACCAATTGCACATTTTCTGCACGGTTTAATACATCGATGGTAGAGATAAGCTCAGAATTCACCCCGGTAGCGTTGGTAATTAACCCGACACGCATACCCTCAACAGCCTTGAAATCTTGCTCAATTAACACCTCTATACCCGTTTTGACGGTATGCTGTGCACTAAGGGGGGCAATATAAATGGACCAAATAATCCCACACAAAAGCACCATGTAACGCGCTGAGAATTGGTGGCTATTCACTTGCTTAATAAAGGGTGTAAACATAGACTAATAGATTGGCTTAGAATGTCTTAAATGATTAACATATCACTTGCAAAGTAGGTAAAATTGAAATGAACTACCTTGATTTATCACCCACATTTACATCTCTTAAAACACCGTTTTTCGGGTTGATGTATACGCAGCCAGAAAAATTATTTGCATCACACCTAACCACTTATGATCCTTAGATGAGCCCGAAAAGTTCCAATATTTCGCTAGACACCTTACCGATACGCAAAAAAATAGCTCAACTTTTTTTAATGGGTTTTAGAGGTTCTGATATGAGTGAAGGCTCTGAAGTATATCAGATGATCCAAGAAGTAGGTCCCGGAGCGGTTATTTTATTCGATCAAGATATGGTTCACCACAAGCCCGTCCATAATATATCATCACCTAAGCAACTTCAAGAACTCTGCGAGGCTTTACATAAGACAAGCTCACTTCCACTTTGGATTGGTATCGATCAAGAAGGAGGACTTGTCAACCGGTTAAAACCAGAATATGGATTCCCAGAAACAAAAAGTCATGCCTACCTAGGAAAACAAGATAACACTGAGTTGACCTATCAAAAGGCCAAAGACATAGGCTCCGTTCTTAGAGAAATGCATATTTCGATTAATTTTGCTCCAGTGGTAGATATAGCAAAAGAAGAAGATTCCTCAATAATAGCCAAGCGAGAACGATCATTTGGCCGTAGCTCCGATGTGGTGTACCGGCATGCAAAAGCCTACTTAGAAGGCTTAGGATCAGAAGGAATTTGGGGCTGTTGCAAACATTTCCCCGGTCATGGAAGTGCCAAAGGTGACACCCATGCCGGCTTTGTAGATGTCACCGAAACCTGGGAGGTAGATGAATTACTCCCATACTCATCCCTTATTGAAGATGGCCTGTGTTCCATGATAATGTCCGCCCATGTTATCCACAAAGACTTCGACACACAGTATCCCGTCACCTTATCAGAGCACATAATGCCCAAGTTACTCCGTGAAAAAATGGGCTTCGATGGATTGGTATTTACCGACGACATGCAAATGAGGGCTATTTCTGATCACTATGGGATTAAAGAGGCCTTGAAAATGGGTTTAAACGCTGGAGTAGACATGTTTTGTTTTGGGAATAATCTTTTACCAGAACCCGCCAAATTATTTGATTTAGTATGTTTAGTAGAACAATTACTCGATGAGGATCTAATTAGTGAAAATCGAATTGACTATTCAGTTAGCAAAATACTAACCATGAAGGGCCAATCGCCCATGACTATGAAAGAGTAATATTCAGTGAGGATACTGCTCTTTAATCAATAGAACTGCGTTGGAAACTCTTCGCTGCCCCGTTGGATCCGACGGAGAACTCAAAACCTTATCATTAGCCACTAAGGTAGTCGAACCGCCTCCATCCAGATTAATGGCATAGGCAGCTCCAAAATACTTCATCACCTCGGCCATTTCAGTGAGCGACATACCCACGCTGCTCTCCTGTCGACCATCTACCGTAAACAAATATACCTTAGTGGTATCTGAATTAAAACCGAGAGCCGATCTAGGATGTCGTTCAGGCCAATTACCATCTACCTGACCATCGTGTAAAAAAACCTTGCTACCTCCAATGAACTCTACTAGTGCAGGTTGCTCGGAGATTGGTCGTTGATCTTGTAGCAATCCATGAGTTATATATACTGAATCTCCCTGAGTTAGTGCCTGTAAATAAGGCAGCTTTACCCCGTGGGCTGAAAGAACTACATGGCCATCGGGAATAAAGCCTTTTTCATAATCTTCTAACTCTACAACCCTAAAAAGCTCAGGTCGGTTTATAGGCCTGAAATCAAGTTGCTCAAGTACAACTTCGTGTCCGTAGGCATTGGTTTGGGTAGAATCCCCATAATACTGGTTGTACACAATAAGTTGATCTGCTTCTCGCGCCATATTAACTCCGTCTATGGCAAGTACGGTGGATGGGGCAAGGATTTCTAATTGACCGGAATAGCTAAACGAACCCAAATAAAAGCGCTGTTCTTCGTCCATCGCAATAGCATCGCGTTGAACTGGTAGCTTCAGAATTTCGCCGTCGATAAGCTGACTGTGGACAGGTACACCCCCTGTCTTATAAAAATCTCCATTAATCCCAGCAACCACTTTTTTCCCTTCTCGAATAATTTGCTCATAAGAACGCATCATATGTTGGGTAGTCTGGTACCCTTTCAGCTCATTATTTGCTTTAACTGTCTTTAGTTGTACCGAAGGATTCCAATCAGCCATTATAATATCGCCCGACCACCTTGGTTCCACTGATTCCCATGATATGTGGTTGACTCCCGTAGTTATTACTGTATCACTTACCACCTTAATCGTGTACGATTGAGCCAGTAGGTTCCCCTGAAAAGTACTCGACATTAGACATAGTATACTTAGTATAATAAAGTTTGATATACCCTTTATCTTAGAAAAAAACTTACTCATGAGTGATTTCTTGGATGTATAGACGGTTTTGTTCTGCTTCAAACTCTTTTTTCATTTTAATACGCTAATTTTGTGTAGTAACTATTTCTATGTTTGAATCTTAGTCAAATCCCTGCCACACAGTAAATATAATGTAAAGAGCAAAGTTAGTTCGACCAAAATCAATTGTTTATATTATTTACTCTTAAAACAAGAATTTTTTCAGTGTATTATTGCATTATTGATATTCATAAATAAGCATTTATATCTAACTATGTAGTAATCCCAATACCAACGAGCATGTAGAATTCCATCAACTAGATGGGAATATAAAAGTGGAGGTGCGGGGAGTCGAACCCCGGTCCGAAAAGGCAGTCCTGCACATATCTACATGTTTAGTTACTGATTAAATTTCGCCATAGAACGAACCCAGTAACCCAGTGAACTATAGCTAGTCTGAAAAATTTCATACATACTAGACAGACGGCCAGTATATACTATCCTGTCGGAATCGTCGCTCCGAATGGGCACAGACAGGCGTGCCACCCATGGAACGGCTTAGGCTGTTAGGCTGCTAAGCGGTATGAGTAATTGTTGTCAATTACATTTAGTCCATAATGGATGTTTAACGAGAACCATTGGACATCCTCGACATGCCACGTACGGATTTACTCTTCCCGTCGAATCCAGTACACCCCCAGTAAATCATAGAACAGCTACACATACATCATCGAATCTCATTCTTAGTCTAGAATGATCAAATTAAAGAACGAAACTAGGATGATTCTTGTACGTATATATATGCCAAATATACCAAATTTACGGCCGAATTAATACCTTCAAATTTCCCTGCATTCTCCCCGTACACAAATCTACCAAGAGCCCCGCTTTTCCTAAGACCCAATGATTTATTTATTCCGATTTTCCCAAGTATCTCCCCTGCTATTGATGGTATACCTACTACCGTTTTACCCTATTCAAGCTCAAGACAATACGTCTGCCCTCTCAGGATATATTAAAGATGCCGATACCGGGGAAACCCTGATTGCTGCTAATATTGCTCTACTAGAAACCAATCGTGGTACTACAACCAACACCTTAGGGTATTACACCCTAACGAATCTACGTCCAGGCAGCTATACCCTCGCGGTAAGTTACATTGGCTACCGTCCATTTAGTATGGAACTAAGTTTGGAGACTGGAGAAACCAGACGGCTCGATATAGAACTAGAACCGGAGATCCTTTCTGGGGAAGAGATTGTGGTTGAATCGACCCGGGAGCAAGAAGCGCTAAAAAATATAGGCAGAGCTCAAATTACAACCCAAACAATAAAAGAATTACCTGCCATCTTTGAAGCGGATGTGTTCCGTAGTATTCAATTTTTACCGGGCGTTAAAGCAGCTTCAGATTTTTCGTCGGGACTTTACATTCGTGGAGGAAGCCCAGACCAAACCCTCATACTACTTGACCGAACTACGGTATACAACCCCTCCCATTTTTTCGGTTTTTTTTCCACTTTCAATCCTGATGCCATCAAAGACGTCCGGCTTTATAAAGGTGGATACCCACCAGAATATGGGGGGCGCCTAGGGTCGGTTCTTTCGATCTATAATAAAGATGGCAACCGAAACGAAACCCAAGCTACTGCCACCCTTGGCATGCTAGCTTCAAGAGCGGCTATTGAGGGACCTATTCCCAACGGATCCTATATGTTTGCAATGAGGCGATCCACCCTAGAACCCCTACTTGGAGCGCTTCGAGCCAACAATGACAACATTCCATCCTTGTTTTATTTCCTAGACACCAACGGTAAAATAAACCTCGATATAGGGGCAAATGATAAATTTTCCTTGGCTTTTTACTCTGGAAAAGATAGGGTCGATTTCCCCTTTGGGGAGGATGCCGAATTCAAACTTCATTATGGGAACCAAACGATAAGTGGAAATTGGACCCATATTTTTAATGAAACTACCTTTTCCAATTTCGTAGTAACCGGATCGCGTTACTTTAACTTTCCTACCTTTGAAGTCGCCGGAACGCCTTTTAAACGAGATAATAACATTTATGACCTATCTGTAAAAGCTGATGTAGAGTACCTTCCCAACGAAAAACATACCGCTAGTACGGGTATTTGGGCAGGAGTATTCACCTTCCGTATTCAAGATCAATTTGACGGTCAAAATACCTTTGGTCAACGAATACATGCTCAATATGCCTCTTGGTATATTCAAGACGAATGGCGCCCCAATGATCAGTGGAAACTTTTAGGTGGATTACGCATTAATACCTTTTCAGATGGTTCCTACCTGCGATTAGAACCCCGCTTATCGGCTGAATATCTTCGATGGAATCGACTTAGACTTCAAGCAGCCTACGGAAGATACAATCAATTCTTCACCCTAATCACCAACGAAGCCTTCTCTGGTTTTGACTTGTGGCTTACCTCTGACGAGGGAATTAAACCTGCCTATGGGGATCAATTTATTTTAGGGTTAAAGACGATTCCCTTCCAAGGATATGGCTTGGATATTGAGGGGTATTACCGAACTATGAATGATCTGTTTGAACTCGATCCTTTTTTACCCGATGCTGCAGGATTAGCCTATGCCGATCTGTTCCGCTTCGGGGAAGGCAGCGCCTATGGGCTGGAGTTACTATTTGAAAAGCGGCAAGGGCGTTTAACGGGGTATCTGGGATATACTTGGGGATATACGTGGCGCAAATTCCCCGGATTCAACACAGATCCTAGCACTCAATTAGCACCAGGAGAGACCGCTCCAGCCCGATTTTATCCTCCTAAGTATGATCGCCGCCATGACATAAATCTCATATTAAACTACACCCTCTCATCTAAGTGGAAACTCACTGGAGCTTGGGTATATGCCACCGGTCAGGCGTACACCCAAGTACTCGGACGCTACGCCTTACTCGATGACCCTTTTGGAGCTTCTGAATTTAACAACGCATTTACCGTTGGTAAGGTTAATGCCTCTCGCCTCCCCTCCTACCATCGCATGGATTTCTCAGCTCAGCGTACTGGCTCGCTCTTTGGGATGCAAACCCTTCTTCAGCTTCAAATCATAAACGTGTACAATCGTCGGAATGTCTGGTTTCAAAACTTTGATTTTGACGAAAATCCAGTTCAACAAACAGATGTCACACTATTGCCCATCATTCCAGCTATTTCGATCACCTTTAATTCTCCTAAATAACATGAACCGAATTAGCCGTTTTATGAACCCAAAAATCACGCTAATAGTAGCATCTGTTCTTTTATTCACAGGAGCATGTGACCCATACACTCAAGATAGCTACACCGAACAGGTGGTGGTAGAGGCGTATTTGACTGCAGGGAATCTAATGCCCCCCGTCCGCCTATCGACCACAGCCGAAGCTACTGTATTCTACAATTTTGAGCAGCTTGCATTAAGAAACGCCCAGGTGATGATTTGGGAGTTGGACGAACAAAGCGAGCAAAAAGAGTCCCGAATCACCTACGAAGAAGAGTCTCCTGGGATATATCAGCCAACGGAGGAGCATCGTGTGATTCCGGGTGCAAAATACCTTCTCGAGGTCATTCATCCAGATTATCAGACTATTTCCGCTCAAACACAGGTGCCAAAAGATTTTAGCATACTCAATGGCATTCCGGATACACTCCGGTATCAATCAACCGAACAATTACGCCTTGAGCTGAGCGCAGAGGCTGCAGAGCAAGGCCAGAATTACTATATCATCAACACGGTGGCTAAAAATCCATTTGAAGAGTTATTAACACCTTTTTATAGGGAATTTGTGGAAAATCAAAATGAAGAAGAAAAAGAACAAAATCTACAGGAGTTAACCATTAATTCTTCGGGCATTTTAAACGAAGGAAACTTTGAGCGAAACCAAGCTGGAAATATTGAGATCCGCTACCCTTGGCTTGCGGTCGCTTTTTTTGGAGAAAATGCTATTATTCCCTCCGTTATTGACAAAAATCTCTATGATTATATTCGCTCAGAATCTGTTCAACTAGGAGGTTCTACCTTATCTCCTGGTGAGATTCAAAACGTACTTACCCCTATTCGTGGTGGCGTCGGTATTTTTGGATCTATGGCCAGAGACACGGCAAATACCCTCATACTTCCATTGGAAATTAGCTTTCCTTGATGTGTATATTAATACCATGAAACATATTTCTGAATACATCCAACCGCATACCATATGGTTATTCATAATTGCTATTGGCTTTTCAATAAATCCCTATTACAGCTATCTGCATGCTCAAACAAATCCGGATGATGTACAAATAGCACGAATAAAATATCGCGGTGGAGGAGATTGGTACAACGATCCTTCTTCATTGACTAACCTTTTGCGCTTCACCGCAGAAAGGGTTCCATTAGGCTTATCCACGCGGTATAGAGATGTGGACTTGGGAAGTACCGATTTATTCCAATATCCATTTGCCTTCCTAACGGGACATGGAACCATCGCTAGTAATGCGAGCGAGCGAAGAAATCTTAGGCGATTCCTGGAGCAGGGTGGTTTTTTGTATGTGGATGATGACTACGGACTAGATGCTTCCTTTCGGGCGCTTATTGCCGAAACCTTTCCAGAAGAAGAATTAATTGAACTCCCATTTGCTCACCCGGTATTCAATCAAGTTTTTACTTTTCCAACGGGCGTCCCAAAAATACATGAGCATGACAATCAAGCTCCCAGAACCTTCGGGTTATTTCTCGAGGGGAGATTAGTGTTGGTATACACCTTTGAATCAAACTTAGCCGATGGTTGGGCAGATCCAGCCATTCATAACACCCCAGAAGATAAGAGAACTCAAGCGCTACGAATGGGTGCTAATATACTGGTGTATGCCCTGAGTGCCGCGCCTTAGGTTCTAATGGCTTAATCCTTTTTTTCGCGGTCTTTTTTCATTACATAGTGAAAACTCTTTGGATTCAGGCTTTCCCCTTTTTTACCAACCGGATCGGGATATAAATCCTCAGAATCTCGTTGCTCACGATCGGTTATTTTCTTCTGTATTTCACTTTGAAGTGCCACTATTTCCTTCTTCTCCTGTGTATCTGCCGATTTGAATCGCTCTGCCAACTCCGCTCGTTTTCGTTTGAAATAATTAATTTCCAGCGCTTTTAAGCAACTTTTTACGCTCCGATAAGGGTCTTTGTCTTTTTTAAATTCAATGCCTGTTTTTTCGTGATGACGTGTAGAGGCTGTATGGATTTCTAAAAATATATCCCCTACCAGTTCTGGGTACGGGGATTGTTGTCTACTGTAATATTCTATCCCAAAGGATTCCTCGGCCTTATACCGCTCTATGATATCCAAATAGAATAATCGTAATTCCTGGTCTTCGAACAGCTTTTCATTGGCTAAACCGCCTACATAACCCACCATATCGCGTCCAAAACTTATCATAATCCGTATTAACTCCTTTTCATAATGAGGCTTTGCCACTTGTTTAATGGCTGGAGTCCGAAATCCATCCCCAAAAAATCCCCTTGGATCCAACTCTGCATACCGCCCTGTATCTTCATCACTGTAAACAGGGTGACCATGTTCCGACGTATCTGGCACCGTTCTTCCTAATTCACCGCTTCCTTCCATATCATCGAAACGATTAGAAGCTTGTTGATTTCTGCCTTGTCTATTTCTGGCTTCTTGATTTCGCTGGCGCTGTTGTGCTCGCTCTTTTTGAACCGCCCGTTCACGAAGTGCCCGATCTAACTCTTGGAAAAGTTCACGATCTGTACCCTTTCGATATTGCTGTGTCTTTTGGTGTAGATGCTGAATGTACACCTGCCGCTGAATGGTATCGGGTATGTGTGCAACCGCTTCAATAAGTTCATTAATCACTCTAGCTAATGAAATAGGCGCCTCCAAACGCCCCTCCGTTGCCGCCTTAGCTAGTAAAAAATCAACGAAATCTTGGCTTTTCTTATGCTTAAAATCATCAAAAGATTCTTTCCCAAACTGTTTCACAAAAGAATCCGGATCTTCTCCATCGGGCAGCTCCAGTAACTTAACCTCTAATCCTTCCTCCAACGCAAGTAAAATTCCTTTTTTCATCGCATTCTGCCCAGCCGCATCCGAATCATAGATCATAGTTAAGGTATCTCCAAAACGATGTAGCGTACGCAGCTGCCCGGGTGTTAAGGCCGTACCAGAACTAGCCACCACATTATCTATTCCATGTTGGTGCAAACTTATTACATCCGTGTACCCTTCTACCAGAATCATTTCCTTGTTTTTACGAATTTGATTCTTTGAAAAATTAACTCCGTACACCACCTCACTTTTGTTGTACACCTTAGTTTGGGCCGAATTAATGTATTTGGCCGTTTTTTCATTACCTAATACTCTTCCCGCAAAGGCAATCACTTTGCCCGTAGGGTTAAAAATGGGAAACATCAAACGCCCTCTGAACGTATCATACATTCCCTCAGATTCTGTGCGCTGCTTAACCAAATCCCCTCCTAACAAATACATCGGATCAATTCCAGCTTGCTGCGCTGCATCGATCAAAGCCTGACCTGAACTAGGTGCATACCCAAGTCCGAATTGCTTGATAATGTCGCTGCCATAGCCCCGTTGCTCTAAATAACTTCTAGCCTTTTGCGCCTTATCCAACTCCATTAGAGAACGATAAAAGAATACACCCGCAAACTTCAGTGCATGCAAAATACCTTCTTTTTCCTGCTCAAATACTTGCTCCTCATAACTACTTTGCTCTTGAGGTAGGTACACTCCAAAACGATCCGCTAAGGTGCGAAGCGCCTCATTGAAATTGAGTCCTCCCTGATCCATGATGAATTTGAATACATCTCCAGACTCTCCACAACCAAAACATTTAAATATCCTTAGTCGAGGGGTCACATGAAAGGATGGGGATTTTTCATTGTGATATGGACATAATCCAGTAAAACCACTCCCCGAGCGCTTTAAGGTAACATAATCGGAGACCACCTCCACGATATCGGCTGCGTCCCGAATTTCTTCTTTTTTAGCATCACTTATCATACCTTGAAAATAGGAGTTTAAAGGCAGGGCGAAAATATATTTTTCGAAGTATTTTGAAGATCCTCCAAATACCTTACCACTGCCTCGTTTACATCAACCAGTAGTATTTATGTTATCCTATTTAGCATCCCCAAAACTAGCGCTTCAATCCTTATTGATCTTAGGTTTATTCCCTTTTTTGAGTACGGTAACCAACGCGCAATGGTCTGTTCATCTCGGGTTGATGAACTCCCAAATCGCGGACCCACTTGTTTCGTATCAAAGCTACGAAGGAAATGGTCTTCAATGGCATCTAGGGTATAATTGGAACAAGGAAACCCGCTCGTCGACCATCGCTTTGGAAACCGGGCGTTCGCGTCTAAGTAACCGGCATAATAATTATTGGGACAGTCGCAATCTTAGTTTTTATATACATTCTGAGCTTCCAGCTACTCCTTTTTTTTCCAAGCTGAGCATCCAAAGTGGATTAGAAGCCCAATTGCTTCAAATAGAGTCCTTCTTTTTTATGGAATCTAACGCATATAATGGACGGAAAAGTGGATTTGGAGCCATTCGTATTCCACTACTTATTTCAAGTAATTATTTTCTTAACCAAGCCCTCCCCATTACATGGACATTGAACTTACCGGTGCTACAATATACCCTTAGACCCGGCTACAGTGTTTTTGATCCTGAAGAACTATTTAATGAACAGCCCACGTTTGGGAATATCCTTAAAACAGGCCAATGGAGCCCCATAGCAAGCCCCAGGCAATGGCAATGGGAGCTTAAATGGTCTCCTAAATCCCAAGTAAAAGAAAACAACTATGTCGTATTTGTTACCCATAAATACCGTAGAATTCCCTTTCCGCAGGTCTTCAAAAGTAGCACCATTCAGTTTGGTGTTGGAGTATATTTATGAATTTGTTCAAGGGGATTAGAATTCACCGGGGTCTGAGACCCAATGGATTTTCAGGTTTAAGATGCAAGGAATTGTTGTACCTAACCGTATTTCTTTTGGGACTTATTTCTTGTGAAAGCTTTATAGGGAGCAGGTTTGATGACCCGCGAGATACCATTTCAAATGAAGAAGTATTTGACCATTTTTGGCAGGAATTTTCTGATTACTACCCTTATTTCCAACACAAGAACGTGAATTGGAATCAGTACTACGAGATTTATCGCCCTTTAGTAGACTCCGTAAGTACACAAGAGGAGTTATTTGATTTACTTGAACAAATGGTTTATCGCCTAAAAGACGGACATATAGTGCTAGAGAGTCCCTTTAATAGATATCAATATTACGATTGGTACCAAACCGATTACAATGGGAATGTGATCTTCGCTAACTATTTTAACTACCAGCTTCAAGAGGATGAGTCTGGTGTATACCGCTATGGTCGTATTCAGGACATTTTATATGTACACCTGGGAAGTTTTAGAGGATCTGTGAAGCCTTTTAACGAGTTGGCCCAGATCATTGCATCATCTACTAAAGACACCAAAGGACTCATATTAGATGTACGTACCAATGGTGGTGGAAGCGATGTAAATGCCCATATTATTGCACAAGAATTAATAACTAGCCTTACCCGTATACGTTGGATTAGATACAGAAATGGCCCAGAACATTACTCATACAGTCGTTGGATTTCTAATGAATTAACTCCTAAACAACGTAGTTATGAACAACCTGTTGTAATCATTACCGATCGCAGTGTGTTTTCTGCCGCTGAGGATTTTGTACTTGCCTTACGCCATTTACCTAATGTATACGTAGTTGGTCAGTTTACTGGTGGTGGATCCGGGAATCCAATGACCAGAGAGTTACCAAACGGATGGATCTTAAAGGTACCCCGTTGGCAAGTGGCTGATCCGCTAACTAAAATCCTCTACGAAGGAATTGGTTTAGAACCAGATTCTGTGTTAGTGCAACGAACTCTCGATACCACTTTGGGGATCGACCGTGTGTTGGACTTTAGCATAGAATACATCAATGAAATTGCTAACTAAACTGCGATCATTTATTCTCATGATGACTTGCATACTGTCCGTCATTTAAGTGACACTAGAACTCAATTTCATCGAAAATAAGGGCTACATTTTAGTGTAAAGCATACTATATTTAACGCCTGTAAATAGGGTTAGTACTATAGAGATGCAAAAATGGCAAATAACCCAATAAAAAGTAAAAATTTATATCCATGAGTGTACTTGTTGGCAAACAAACTAGATTAATCGTACAAGGTTTTACCGGAAGTGAAGGAACCTTTCACGCAGAACAAATGATTGCCTACGGGACTCCTGTGGTGGGTGGTGTTACACCTGGAAAAGGTGGCCAAAAGCATTTAAATTTACCTGTATTTAATACCGTAAAGGAAGCGGTTGAATCCGAAGGTGCAAATACCTCTGTCATTTTTGTACCACCGGCCTTCGCTGCGGATGCCATTACGGAAGCTGCTTTCGCTGGAATAGAAGTAATTATTTGTATTACTGAGGGTATTCCTGTTAATGATATGATTGTCGCCAAACAAATCGTAAAAAGTCATGGGGCTACACTTATTGGTCCAAACTGCCCCGGAGTTATAACTCCTGGCGAAGCTAAAATTGGCATTATGCCCGGCAACATTTTTACGCCTGGTACGGTCGGAGTAATTTCTCGGTCAGGCACGCTCACCTATGAGGCTGTGGATCAGCTTACAAAAATTGGATTAGGTCAAAGCACGGCCATTGGTATTGGTGGAGATCCAGTGATTGGAACCACACACTTAGATGCGGTTAAACTCTTCCAGAATGATCCAGGTACCGAATCTATCGTACTTATTGGTGAGATTGGTGGGTCTGCTGAAGAAGAAGCAGCGGCGTACATCAAAGAGCATGTAAGTAAACCAGTCGTTGCCTTTATAGCTGGATCAACAGCGCCTCCTGGCCGTCGAATGGGCCATGCTGGGGCTATTATCTCAGGTGGAAAAGGAACCGCTCAAGAGAAGAAAAAAGCATTGTCGGAAGCGGGTATTACCGTTGTAGAAAGTCCAGCTGAGATTGGAGCTACCCTAAAGAGTATACTCTAGGCACCATTTACTTTTCAGGAAAAAACTTAGCTACTACAGGTGTGTTCCGTCGGGTATAACCGTGCCTTTTTTGACGATAATGATACCTTCCCGCACGTAATGAAATGGATAGTCTCCGTCTTCTAAATGATCTCCACCCACAATACGAACGTCGTTTCCTATACTCACGTTCATATCAATGATGCAATTGCTAATGTAGCATCGCTGGCCAATTCCCATCGGTGGTTCTGTAGGTGCTGCCGCATCGATAAACGCCTGACTCTGGAAAGAATCATTACCCATTATAATGGAATTTTCAATGGTTGTGCCTTTGGCAATGCGAGAGCGAATACCAATGACTGATCGAACTATTCGACTCGCTTCGATGATACAGCCTTCAGCCATCAAGCAGTTCTCCATGGTAGTACCCATTATTTTGGATGCGGGCAGTAATCGAGCACGTGTATAGACGTAAGCATCGTTATCATATAAGTTGAATTCAGGCACCGTATCCGCTAATGATAAATTAGCTTCAAAGAATGACCGTATGGTACCAATATCTGTCCAATACTTACCGAATTCAAAGCTACAAACTCTCATTCCTTCGTTTAGAGTTTTCGGGATAATTTCTTTCCCAAAATCAGTAGCATTTGGATTTTCATCAAACAAGCGTATCAAGGTCTCCCGATTAAAGATATAGATACCCATTGAGGCTAAGTAGTTTTTACCTTGACTTTTGTACGGCTCGGGTACGTCAGATTTCCACTTCTCTAATTCCTCTGTAGCGGGTTTTTCTACAAAAGAATCTATTAAGCCGTCTGAATTGGTTTTCATTATTCCAAAACCCGTGGCATCACGATCTATAACAGGGATGGTTGCAACGGTTAAATCTGCCTGCTGTTTAATGTGCAAATCTAGCATTTCACTGTAATCCATCTGGTAGAGTTGGTCACCTGATAGAATCAACACATATTCATAACTGTGGTTTTCCATATGATGAATCGATTGTCTAACCGCATCTGCTGTGCCCTGAAACCAGTCGGTATTTTGAGCAGTTTGCTCGGCAGCCAAAATATCCACGAAGCCATTGCTGAATACATCAAAATTGTAGGTGTTCTTGATGTGTCTATTAAGAGAAGCTGAATTGAATTGGGTTAAAACGTAAATGCGTTTTACTCCGGAATTTAGACAATTAGAAATAGGAATATCCACTAACCTATACTTCCCTCCTACGGGCACTGCTG
>ERZ802822.273-NODE-273-length-37464-cov-7.981250_pt1 | contig 37464 bp, 42 predicted proteins | sample MGYA00345649_ERZ802822 | MGnify/ENA primary metagenome ERZ802822 (study PRJEB30503, sample SAMEA104212359) | marine metagenome | biome: Westerlies Biome; feature: [SRF] surface water layer (ENVO:00010504) within the epipelagic zone...; material: water...
ATATAATTTTTCTAGCTGTAGTGGCTGGTGTAGTATTATTAAGGCTTAGAAGTGTTCTTGGAAAAAGAACTGGATCTGAAAAGAAAGACTCTAATCTTTACTCTTACGATAAACCAGTTAACCAATCTTCTGACGCCCCTAAACCTGTGCAAATGCAAGCTAATATCAACAATTCAAAAACGGACTGGTTTGACAATGACAACTTTATTGCTGGAGCAAAAGGGGCTTATGAGACAATCGTTACAAATTTTGAAAATGATAATATAAAAGAATTAAAACCATTATTAGAAGAAGATGTTTTAAAAAGCTTTACAGAAGTCATTGAAAATCGAAAAAAGAATGGTGAACATGTTGAATTTAGTTTTATTGGTATTGAGTCGGCTGAAATAATTTATAAAGATTTAAATAGTTCTCCAATGGAAGTCACAGTCAGGTTTATCTCAGAAATGATAACTTGTATAAAAAATAGCAAAGATGAGGTTATTTCTGGAAGCTTAAATCAAATTCAAAAAGTTACAGATGTCTGGACATTTGCTAAATTTAAAAATAAGAAAAATGCTAATTGGCTGTTGTTAGCAACATCTGCAGAATAGCTAATCTCGATAATCTTCTAACAACTTTCTCAAGTTTTCTGGGACACTAACAGGTTTCATTTCATCCTGGTTTGTATTTACCCAAATAATCTCCCCAGTTGCAACTAAATTGTCAGTATCCAATAGATATATCTCTTGTTCGAAAGTCATACTGGAATTGCCAATGTTTTTTATTCTTGTCAAAACTTCAATTCTATCACCAAGAGTAGCTGGTGATTTGTATTCAACAGTCGCCTTTACTGTGTGAAATTCGTTATTAGTTTCTTTTATGTACTTTTCTTGATCAAATCCAATGGCATCAAAAAATTCAAATATAGCAACATCTAAGAATGTTAAGTAGTGAGAATTATAAACAATTTTCTGAGCATCAACTTCAGAATAACGTATACGAAAACTATAGCTAAAATTTTTTTTGTTTCTTAGTGACATATAACTTTATAATATAAATTTTGATAGATCGGTATCTTTTGATAATTCTGTTGCATTTGAACTAACATATTCAGCATCTACCACAACAGTTTGCCCTTTTCGATCTGAGGCAGAAAAACTTATATCCTCTAACACTCTCTCTAATATAGTGTGTAATCTTCTTGCCCCAATATTTTCAATGGAGGTGTTTATATTCACAGCAAGTGTTGCCAGTGCATCGATACCATCTTCCGTGAAAGTAATTTTAACTTCTTCAGTTCGCATCAAAGCTTCATATTGTTTGATTAGGCTAAATTTTGGTTCTTTTAATATTCTTTTAAAATCATCTTGCGATAATGCATTTAACGCTACTCTGATCGGGAGCCTTCCTTGTAATTCAGGCAGTAAGTCAGAGGGCTTTGCTAATTGGAATGCGCCTGAGGCAATAAACAAAATATGGTCTGTCTTTATTGTTCCATGTTTAGTGGTGACAACAGTGCCTTCAATTAAGGGTAATAAATCTCGTTGAACTCCTTCTCTAGAAACGTCACCACCTAGCCTTTCAGATCTGGCGCAAACTTTATCAATCTCATCAATGAATACAATTCCATTATCTTCCACAGCCTGTTTTGCTTCAGAAACTATTTGGTCATGATCAATGAGTTTATCTGACTCTTCATTAACTAAAATTTCGTATGAATCGCCGACTTTAACTTTTTTCTTTTTGGTTTTTCCACCCATTGCTTTACCAAGCATGTCATTAATATTAATCATACCAATGCCTGCTCCACCACTTCCTTGAAGATCAATAGTTCCAGAGCCTGTATCTTGAATCTCAATCTCAATTTCTTTATCGTCAATTTCTTGATTTCTTAATTTTTTTCTAAAACTTTCTCTTGTAGCTGACCCTGCTCCAGGGCCAACCAAACAATCTAAAACTCTCTCTTCAGCAGCCAGTTGTGCCTTAGCTTTAACCTCTTTTCTTTTGCTTTGCTTAACCATAGTAATAGCAATTTCAATCAAATCTCGTATGATCTGTTCTACGTCTCTTCCTACGTAACCAACTTCTGTAAACTTGGTTGCTTCAACTTTAATAAAAGGAGCTTGTGCAAGTTTTGATAGTCTCCTTGAAATCTCGGTTTTACCAACTCCAGTAGGACCAACCATAAGTATATTCTTAGGAAGTATCTCTTCTTTTATTTCACCCTCAAGTTGTTGACGGCGCCATCTGTTTCTAAGAGCAATTGCTACAGCTTTTTTGGCATCATCTTGACCGATAATAAATCTATCAAGCTCTGAAACAGTTTCACGTGGTGAGAATGCCTGCACTTAAGACTCTATTTTTTCTATTGTAATATTACTATTAGTAAATACACATATATCAGCAGCTATCTGAATAGATTTTTTTGCAATTTCTTCTGCTGATAAATCTGTATCAATTAAAGCTCTAGCAGCTGACAACGCATAATTTCCACCTGATCCAATGCCTGTAATATTATTCTCTGGCTCTAGAACATCACCCTGTCCAGTTATAAGAAGACTTACATTTGCGTCAGCAACTGTTAAAAGCGCCTCAAGTCTTCGCAAGTATTTATCTGTGCGCCATTCTTTTGCCAATTCAACAGCAGCTCTCGTTAATTGATTTGGGTGTTTTTCAAGCTTAGACTCAAGCCTTTCGAATAAAGTAAAGGCGTCTGCTGTAGCCCCGGCAAAGCCAGCTATTACACTGCCATCGCCAATTCTTCTGACCTTTTGAGCACTACCTTTAATAACCGTATTTCCTAGGCTAACCTGGCCGTCGCCTGCAATAACAACTTGATTGTCTTTCCTAACAGAAATAATTGTGGTTCCGTGCCATGATGGGTTGTTTTGTTCATTCATAATGACATTTATGTGGTAACTAATTTGGTATATTCAAGTGCTTAAACCAAAAAACATTGAATTACAGCTAGTAAAAAACTTCAATAATTGATAGAAAATCTGTGAAAATAAATATTATTTGTTATGCGTAAAGCTTCTATTGAGAGAACTACAAAAGAAACATCAATCAAAGTAGATATGAATATCGATGGCACGGGTCAATCAAATATATCTACGGGAATTGGTTTTTTAGATCACATGCTTGAACAACTTTCAAAACACTCACAGATTGATATTAACTTAGAGGCTAAAGGAGATTTACATATTGACTATCACCACACTACCGAAGACAGTGGAATTGCTTTAGGGGAGTGTCTTAAAAAAGCATTAGACGATAAAAAGGGTATAGTAAGATACGCACATGCATACATTCCAATGGATGAGACACTTTCTAGAGTTGCACTTGATTTATCAAATCGACCTTATTTAATTTGGAATGTAAATTTTACTATTCCCAAAATAACTTCTTCCCAAGGTGATTTCGATACTGAACTTTTTAGAGAATGGTTTCAGGCATTTTCACAAGCCAGTGGAACAACTTTACATGTTGAAAACTTATATGGGGAAAATAATCACCATATAATAGAATCCTGTTTCAAAGCACTGGCGAGGAGTTTAAGAATAGCTATTTCTATAAATGAAAAAGGATCGGATGATATTCCATCCACCAAGGGTCAACTATAATAATGTTACAAGAGGGTGACAGATTATCTAATTTTAAATTATTGAATCAAGACGAAGAAATAGTAAAAGTCCCATCGAATGATTTATTAATAATCTATTTTTACCCAAAAGCTGATACCCCTGGATGCACTAAAGAATCATGTGAATTTCAGACTAATCTTAAAAAATTTAACAACCTCAAAACTCAAATAGTAGGAATTTCAAAGGACTCAGTAGCCAAGCAAAAAAAATTTGCTCAAAAATTTAATCTTAAATTTAATTTATTATCCGATGAAAGCACTGACATTTGTGAAAAATTTGGAGTTTGGGTTGAAAAGAGCATGTATGGAAAAAAGTATTATGGAATAGAAAGATCTACGTTTGTGATTGGAAAAAATAAAAAGATTTTAAAAGCTTGGAGAAAAGTAAAAGTAAATAATCATGTCGATGAAGTAATGTCGTTTATAAAATCTTTTTAAAAGATGAAGCTAACAATAATTAATTACGGTTCAGGCAACCTACATTCAGTTCATAAGGCATTTGAAAAAGTTAACAGTATTATTGGGAGTCCGTACAATATAACGGTCACAAGCAACCCATTAGAGATAAATGAATCTGATAAAATTGTGTTGCCGGGAGTGGGTGCCTTTAATCAGTGTAAAAATTCATTGTTAGATATTAACAACTTATATGAAACACTTGAGGACAAAGTTATACAGAAAAAAATTCCATTTATGGGCATATGTGTCGGTATGCAACTTTTAGCAAATAAAGCTTATGAATTTGGAAATCATAACGGATTTGGATGGATTGAAGGAGAAGTTGTTAAGTTAAACACTAAAGAGACTTTTCAAGTACCTCATATGGGTTGGAATGAAGTATGTTTTGAGAAACATCCTCTATTTACGAATTGTAAACAAGGTACAGACTTTTATTTTGTACATAGTTTTCATTTTAAAGCTGCAAAAAAAGAAAATGTTCTTGCGACAACAAATTATTCTGAAACAATTACAGCCGCTGTTATTAATGAAAATATTTTTGGTACTCAGTTTCATCCAGAAAAAAGCCATGAAAATGGAAAAAAAATTATTGAAAACTTTTTAAATTGGAAACCGTAATGATTTTTTTTCCTGCGATTGATCTAAAAGATGGTAAATGCGTAAGATTAGCTCAAGGAGACAAATCTCGTATGACCACTTATAATGAAAATCCTCTTGATCAAGCTAAAATATTTGAGGGACATGGTATTACGTGGATACACTGCATTGATCTAGACGGAGCATTTGAAGGTGATAGCAAAAATTTAAGATTTGTATCTCAAATTTTAGAGCGCACAGATTTGAAAGTCCAATTTGGTGGTGGTGTGAGAGATGAAAAAAAAGTTCAACAATTAATTGAAATTGGAGTTTCTAATATAATTGTTGGAACAAGAGCTTATGAAGACAAAAGTTTTTTTAGAGACTTGGTTGTAAAATATCCAAATAATATTTCTTTAGCATTGGATATAAAAAATGGATTAGTATCTACTAAGGGCTGGGTCGAACAGCTTGAACTAGATCTTGATGAACTTTTTGAGGAGTTAAATGAGCTACCACTAAATTCTGTAATATGTACTGATATTTTACGTGATGGAATGAAGCAAGGTGTAAACATTGACATGTTAGAAAAGATTATGAATTTATCAAAAGCTCCATGCGTGGCCTCAGGAGGTATTGCAAAAATCGAAAACCTTATTGAATTAAAAAATAAAAATTATGCAAAACTAAAAGGGGTTATTTCTGGTAAAGCTATATATGACAATGAAATTTCATTAACTGAAGCACTTAAAGTTCTAAAATAAAAATGTTAAAAAAAAGAATTATTCCATGTTTAGACGTTGATAATGGTCGTGTTGTTAAAGGAGTAAATTTTATAGATTTAATTGATGCTGGAGATCCAGTTGAACAGGCTAAGCTCTATAATTCTGAGGGCGCTGACGAACTATGTTTTTTAGATATCACTGCATCAAGTGATAATAGACAAACGCTGTTAAATACTGTCAAAAAAACCGCAGAAAATTGTTTTATACCACTAACTGTAGGCGGTGGGGTACGAAATTTGGAAGATGTAAAAAAACTATTACACGCAGGAGCAGATAAAGTTTCTATCAACACTTCTGCAGTTCTAAATAGGGAATTTGTAAAACAAGCTGCAGAAAAATATGGAAGCTCAACAATAGTTATTGCTGTTGATGCAAAAAATATCTCAGATAATAAATGGGAAGTATTCACTCATGGTGGAAGAGAGGCTACAGGTATTGATGCTATTGAGTATTGTCAAGAAGTTGCAAATTTGGGAGCGGGAGAAATTCTTTTAACTTCAATGGATAGAGACGGAACAAAGTTAGGTTTTGATGTCGACTTACTAAAGCGAATAACATCTAAAATTTATATACCAGTAATTGCGTCTGGTGGTGTGGGTACTCTTGAACATTTTTCACAGGGAATATTGCAAGGAGGTGCTAATAGTGTTCTCGCGGCCTCAGTATTTCACTTTGGCCAGCTAAAAATTCAAGATGTTAAAAGATATCTTGCTGATAAAAATATACCAGTTAGGATTTAGGCATGAAGGGATACTGGATTGTTAAAGCAAATACACTAAATCAAGAAAAACAAAATAAGTATGCTCCTCTAGCAACAGCTGCTGTAGAAAGATATGGAGGTAAGTATCTTGTAAGAGGAGGTAAAAGTTTGACTAAAGAAGGTATAGAGTATGAGAGAAATGTAGTAATTGAGTTTGATTCATATCAATTGGCGCACGAAGCATACGAAAGTGAAGAGTACAATCTTGCCAAGTCTGTTTTAGGTAATGAAAAAGATAGAATTTTGACAATAGTTGAAGGAGCAGATTAGTGAGTAGTAAAATTAATACTTTAATACGTTTATTTGAAACAATCGAAAAAAGATCAAATGATGATCCAACAAAATCATACACCGCTCAACTTTTATCTGAAGGAAAAGAAAAGTGTATTGCTAAAGTTAGAGAAGAAGCATTGGAAACAGTTGAGGCCGCTGAACAGGAAAATATAAGTCAAATAGTTTATGAGTCAGCCGATTTAATTTATCATCTCCTGGTATTATGGAAAAAATTTGATTTAAAACCAGATGATATTTACTCTGAACTTGAAAGCCGTGAGGGTAAAACAGGGATAAAAAATGAGTAATTATGATAACCAAAATATATTTGCTAAAATTTTACGTGGGGATATACCATGTGAAAAAATTTATGAAGATGAATATGTCTTATCATTTAAAGACGTAAATCCTCAAGCCCCATCGCATATACTTATTATTCCCAAAGGGGCATATACTGATATTAACGATTTTATAGAAAATGCTTCCAATGAAGAAATAATTGGATTTAACAGAGCTATTCCAGTAGTAGCGCATCAACTTGGTATCAGTGAAACATCTGGAGGAAAAGGATATAGATTAATTTCTAATGCAGGATCTGAGGCACATCAAACTGTTGCACACTTTCATATTCATCTTCTGGCAGGACGTAATCTTGGACCAATGTTAGTTTCAATAAAATAATATTTCATACCATTTTCATATAATTCATTTATTCTGACACATTATGAAACCAATTAAAATTATTGTTACAGGTGCTTCTGGAAGAATGGGCCAAACAATTATAAAAAAAATTTTAATAAATAAGTCGCTGAAACTTATAGGTGCAACAGAAGGTTCCAAAAACAAGTTCCTTGGAAGTGATATTAGTGCGTTAATTAAGTCAAAAAAAACTGGAATAATAATAACTGACAAAATCGAACCACTTTTCGCTAAAGCAGATGCCGTTATCGATTTTACCATACCAATTGCTACATTAAATTATGCTGAGATGGCCGCAAAATATAAAATAGTACATGTTATTGGAACTACTGGGTTTAGCCCAAGTGACGAAAAGAAAATTGGTTTAGCCGCAAAAAAAGCAACTATTATTAAATCTGGAAATATGAGTATGGGGATAAATATACTTCAACAAGTAATTAATAAAACCGCCTCGTTATTTAATGATACATTTAATATTGAAGTTTTAGAGACTCATCATAAAAATAAAATAGATGCTCCTTCTGGAACAGCATTAATGTTAGGTGATTCCATTGCAAATGGAAGAAATCAAAAACTAGATAAGTTAAAAGTCATAAGTAAAGTAGGCAATAGAAAGAAAACAAAAAAAGGTAAAATTACATTTAATTCATTTAGAAAAGGAAATGTTGTTGGAGATCATAAAATAATCTTCTCATCAAAAGACGAAGTTATAGAATTGAGTCATGAAGCCTTAGATAGAGGCATCTTTGCAACTGGAGCGATACAAGCTGCCTTGTGGGGTATTAATAAAAAGGCTGGATTATTTTCTATGATTGATGTTTTAGGAAAATAAAACCATGAAAAATAAAATCGCATTAGTAGTCGGAGCTGGAGATAATTTAGGTAGTGCGATTTGTAAATGTTTTTCTAATGAAGGGTTCATAGTAGTCGCTGCCAGACGAAATGGTGATAAATTAGCTACCCTGCAAAAAGAAATTGAAACTTCAGGTGGAGTTTTTTATGGATACTCTCTAGATGCTAGAAAAGAAAATGATGTTATTGAATTTATAAAAAATATTGAAAAAAATATTGGACCCATTGATGCAGCTATATACAACATTGGAGGAAATATAAAATTTGGTATCACAGAAACCACCTCTCAAAAATATTATAAAACATGGGAAATGGCTGCTTTTGGAGCTTTTTTAATTGGTAGAGAAGTTGCCAATTATATGATCAACAGAGAATCGGGAACAATAATATTTACAGGCGCAACTGCAAGTGTTCGTGGAGCAGATGGCTTCGCAGCATTTTCTGGCGCGAAACATGCTAAAAGATCTCTAGCTCAAAGCATGGCTAGAGAGTTGGGTCCTAAAGGTATTCATGTTGCACATGTTGTAATTGACGGTGCTATAGACACTCCATGGATAAAGGAACTATTTCAAGATTATTATAATGAAAAAAAAGCCATTGATGGATTAATGAATCCAAATGACATAGCTGGTAATTATCTATGGCTTTATAAACAACCACGCAATGCCTGGACACACGAAATAGACTTAAGACCGTGGGTCGAAAAATGGTAAAAGTAAAAAAAAGAAATTTCGATATCGTTGGTATTGGTAATGCGATTGTAGATGTAATTGCTGAGGTAGATGATGCATATTTAGAAAAAAATAAAATTAATAAAGGAGCAATGTCTTTAGTAGAATATAGTATCGTAAGTAAAATAGGTAGTGAAGTTAAAGTTGTGAATACTATTTCAGGAGGTTCTGTTGCGAACTCAATAGTATGCATTGCACAACAGAATTTGAAAACAGCATTTATTGGAAAAGTGAAAAATGATACAATGGGAGCTAAATTTGCTGAAGGTTTAGAAAAACAAAATGTATATTTTAAAATAAACCAATCATCATCCGATAAGAATACAGGTCGCTGTATAATTTTAGTTTCTCCTGATGCCGAAAGAACTATGAATACTTATCTTGGAATATCTCAAGAATTAACCGAGCAAGATATTGATTCGAGAATAATAGAAGAGTCTTCGATGTTATATCTAGAAGGCTATCTTTGGGATCTAGATAATGCAAAGAAAGCAATAAAAAAGTCAATTGAAACTGCCAGTAAATCGGGTACGGCTATTGCGTTTAGCATATCAGATCAATTTTGTGTTGATCGCTTTAGAGATGAGTTTTTAGAAATCATTATTAATTATGCAGATATAGTGTTTGCAAACGAGTCAGAGATTAAAAGTCTTTTCGAGACAAATGAGTTAGAAAATGCAGTAAAAGAATGTCAGAATACTGGAAAGATATTCGCTGTAACTCTTGGAGAAAATGGGGCAAAAATAATTAAAAATAATGAAATCATTGATATAAATCCTGAAAAAATTCAAAATCTTGTTGATACTACTGGTGCAGGAGATCTTTTTGCTGCAGGTTTTTTGTCAAAGTTTTTAACCTCAAATAATTTAGAAGTATGTGGCCATGAGGGAGTAAAAATGGCTTCAATCATAATTCAAAAATTTGGAGCTAGGTTATAAAATGAAACAAGAATTAACCATCGTATCTGGTGGTGACTCTAATTATTTTGAGCTTTTAAAAGATCTTTTAAATTCATTATTAAACTTAGCGACAAGACAAGAATTTAACATATGTTTCTTAGACGGTGGTTTAAAAGAAGACGAAAAAATTTATTTTAAATCCCTTGGTGTTGATATCGTTGATCCTGGATGGCCTAATAAATTATCAAAAATTAAAGCCGGTAAAAAAAACCATTTGAAAGTTGAGTTAGCCAAAGTATGGCTTGATAAATTATTTCCTGACTCTGAAAGTCTAATCTGGATAGATGCTGATGCTTGGGTCCAAGACGAGAAAGCAATACAAATTATTAAAACAGTTATGCTGAAAAAAAAGCTAGCTATAGTTTCACAGGCTTCCAGGTTACAAGAACGACATATGAGTTTAAAAAATATATTTGGCCCCTTTTTTCTTCTTAAAAATATTCTTTATAAAAATGCGATTAAAGCAGGCTTAAAAAAAGATATAGTTAAAAACATGATTGCGCGCCCAACTTTAAATGCAGGAGTTTTTGGAATTGGCAGAAGCTCTCCTCATTGGGAAAGATTAAGATTTTGGCAAGCAAAATTATTAAAGAATCCTCGAGTTAGAATATTTACAACCACACAATTAGCCCTTGGTATCATTAGTTATTATGAAAAACTTTCATTTGAGGCATTACCAGATATTTGCAATTATATGGGTCCCTATAGATGGTCAAAAAAACAAAATTTGTTTACAGACTATTATGCTCCCTACGACGCTGTTAGTATAATGCATATGGTTGGTCAGGATAAAATGAGGCTAGATAAGAATTACACCATAGATATGTTTGATGAGGATGATAATATTATAAAAATGTCTCTTAGATATAATAAATCATAAATTTTTATGAAATATCTTATTACAGGCGGAGCTGGCTATATAGGATCACATATGGTCAATTTCTTAAAAAAAACTAATGCTGAAATTACAATTATAGACAATCTATCAACAGGACATTTATATAATACAAAAGATTGTGAGTTCATTAATTTAGATCTCAGGGATAAAGATAAACTTTTAAATAAACTGCACAAACATAAGTTTGATGGAGTCTTTCATTTTGCTGGTAAGTCAATTGTTAGTGAATCTGTGATTGATCCTGACAGCTATTATAAAAATAACATAATTGGTACAAATAATCTTTTAGAACTAATAATTAAAAATGATTTAAATAATCTGATATTCTCGTCAAGCGCTGCAGTCTATGGAAATACAAACGAAAAGTTGATAAGTGAAGAACATCAAAAGATCCCAACTAATCCATATGGTGAGAGTAAATTAAAGGCAGAAAAATTAATTAATGAATTCTCAAATAGATATAATTTAAACACAATAAATCTCAGATATTTTAATGCATGTGGTGCAGATCCAAGTGGTGATTATGGTGAGGACAGAATCAATGAAACTCACCTAATACCAAATGCCCTCATATCTTTAATAGATAAAAAAAATCAGTTTACAATCTTTGGTTCAAATTATCCTACTAAAGATGGAACCTGTGTAAGAGACTATGTTCATGTAAATGATATTGTAAAAGCTCATTATTTAGCGATGAGTAAATTTAATAACCAGAAATTCAAAGATGAATTTAATATAGGGTTAGGATTAGGTTTTAGTGTTTTAGAAATAATTCAAGCTTGTGATGCAGTGACACAAAAAAAAATTGAATTAAAGTATGCAGACAAAAGAGATGGTGACCCTCCAATCCTTATTGCTGATAATCAGAAGATTAAATCAATTTTAAATTGGGAGCCGGAATATACTAATATTAAAGAAATTATAAAAACGGCATGGAACTGGCACTCTAAAAAACATCTTCAACATTCTAATCGTTAGCAATACGAACGATCATTTTGCCCTTATTCTCACCAGAAAATAACATTTTTAGGCTTGAGACTGCATTTTCAAGTCCATCAACGATATGGTTTTTGTGATGCAGCTTTCCTTCTGCAATCCATTTAGACATATCTATAAATGCTTCCTTAGCTCTACTCTGATAATCAAAAACTATGAAACCTTGTACCTTAAGTCTCTTAACAAGTATATTAATCCAGTTGCGAGGTCCTGGTTGAACAGTTTCACTGTTGTAACCTGAAATTTGTCCACAAATACTCATTCTGCCACCAATATTAAATCTATTTATTACTGCTTCAGTAATTTCTCCTCCAACATTATCAAAATACATATCTACACCATTTGGACAAAGATCTTTAAGCCGATCTTTTAAATTTTCAGTTTTATAGTTAATTACTCCATCAACTTTTAAATCTCTAAGAAGCCAATTACATTTTTCCTCTGTTCCAGCTATACCAATCACATTACAGCCTTTAATTTTTGCAATTTGTGATACTATAGATCCTACGGCGCCAGCTGCTCCTGAAACAACCAGAGTTTCACCTTCCATAGGTTTTAAAACATCAAGTAAGCCAAAATAAGCTGTAATACCCGGCATGCCCATGACACTTAGAAACGAAGGGAGGTCTAAACCCGAGTTCTGTGGAACAAGTCTAAGGCCCTTACCTTCATTGATACAGTACTCCTGCCAACCACCTTGATATTGAACAATTTGCCCTTCTTTATATTTTTCATTTTTAGACTCTTTTATTATTCCAATCGTGCCACCTCTCATAATGTCACCAATTTTCATAGCATCAACATAAGATGCCCTTCCGCTCATCCATCCTCTATTAGCGGGATCTAGCGAAAGATAAATATTTTTTATTAAAACTTCCCCATCATTAATTGCGTTTAATTCAGAGTCTCTAAGAATTAAATCGTTATCTTGAATCTCACCAACTGGAAATGAGTTCAAGATCCATTGTTTATTTTGCATTATATTTAGTCCTTATTTCTTACTTAATATCGATGCTCTTGAAGTAGGCATGTCAACTATAACTGCAGTAGATGTTGCGGTCACTACAATTCGATCATCTTGCTTTAAGTGACCCTCTAAAAAAACCAGGTTTTTTCCTGATTTTACAATACGACCATATCCATAAGCTTTTCCTACTCTTGTTGGATATAAAAAATTGGTTTTGATTTCTATAGTTGGTGGACGTTTAGTAAATTGCGTCTTAAATATAAATGCAAGCGCCATTGTATCATCAATCATACCTGACAGTAAACCACCTTGAACATCACCTGTAGGATTACAAAACTTTTTTTCAATATCAAACTCAAACTCAATTGTTCCATCATTGGTATTTAAATCAATGCACTTCATCTTATACAATGACTGAAAATTTTCATTTTTATTATAAAGATTAATTAGTTCTTGATCTGTAAAATTGGACATAATTATTACTTTCTAGTTTTCCAAAACTCTCTTGCTTTTTTAAAATATTCACTTTTCAATGGAGTTTCTGTTTCTGAAGACATTTCTTGAAATGATTCAAGTAATTCTATTTGTTTTTTGTTTAATTTTACAGGTGTCTCAAGTTTTGCTTGAATATACAAGTCACCAACTCTGCCGCCTCTAACATTTGGCATGCCTTTAGATTTAAGTCTGAATTGGTCACCAGACTGGGTTCCAGCAGGTACTTTAAGTCTAGCTTTACCACCATCAATTGTTGGAACATCAATGGTGCCACCAATAGCTGCATCTATAATAGATATTGGAACTTCAGAAAATAAGTTTTCATCTTCCCTAATAAATAAAGCGTGTCTTTTTAATGTAACAAAAATATATAAATCGCCTTGTTGTCCACCATTAAGTCCAGCTTCACCCTCTCCTGATAGTCTTATTCTTGAACCATCGTCAACACCTTTTGGTATATTAACCATTAATGATTTATTTTTCTGAACTCTTCCTGTGCCACGACAAGTTTTGCATGGATCAGAAATTATTTCTCCTTTGCCGTTACATTGTGGACAAGTTTGCTGTACTGAAAAAAATCCCTGTTGAGATCTGATTTGGCCACGTCCATTACACATTGGGCATGTTACTGGAGAGCTGCCCTTATTGGCACCTGTACCATTACAATCATTGCACTTTACTTGTGTGGGAATGTCTATTTTTAATTTTTTTCCATTAAATGCTTCTTCTAGGCTAACTGTAACTTCATATTGTAAATCTGAACCTCTATTACTGCTGCGTCTTCCACCGCCACCAAATGGAGAAGAGTCGCCAAAAAAATTTGAAAAAATATCATCAAATGAAAAGTTAGAATCAAAACCTCCACCCATGTTACCTTCAACACCAGCATGACCAAATTGATCATAAGCACTTTTTTTCTCTTTATCAGAGAGTACGGCGTAAGCCTCGCTAGCTTCTTTAAACTTTTTCTCAGCTTCGGGATTATCAGGATTTTGATCTGGGTGATTTTGTTTTGCAAGCTTATAGTAAGCCTTTTTCAATTCTGCGTCACTAGCAGATTGATTAACCCCTAATACCTCATAGTAATCTCTTTTAGACATAAAGCCCTCATTAAAAAATATTTAGGCTTGCTTACTATCTTCTTTTACTTCTTCAAAGTCTGCATCAACAACATTTTCATCCTTTGGTTGTCCATCTCCCTGGTTGGGTTCAGCTGCGCCTGCAGCCGCTTGCTGTTCTTTATACATAGCTTCACCAAGTTTCATTGAAGACTGAGTCAATGCTTCTAAAGCAGATTTAATTTTTTCTAAATCTTCGCTTTCAAGTAAGTCTTTCAGAGCTTTAACATCTTTTTCAATCGCAGCTTTTTCATCTGCAGTGACTTTATCACCATACTCAGAAAGATTTTTTTCTGAAGAGTGTATCATTGTATCAGCTTGATTTCTTGTATCCACTAATTCCCTCTTTTTCTTATCAGACTCTGCGTTAGCCTCCGCATCTTTAACCATTTTTTCTATATCTTCATCACTAAGACCACCTGAGGCTTGAATTGTAATTTGTTGTTCTTTTCCTGTGCCTTTATCTTTTGCAGAAACATTTACAATTCCATTTGCATCAATATCAAAAGTAACCTCAATTTGTGGTGTTCCTCTTGGTGCCGGTGGAATACCATCTAAATTAAAATCACCTAGCTGTTTATTATCTGAAGCCATTTCTCTTTCACCTTGAACAACTCTAATTGTAACTGCAGATTGATTATCCTCTGCGGTAGAAAAGGTCTGACTTTTTTTTGTTGGAATAGTAGTGTTTTTATCAATTAATTTGGTAGCAACACCCCCTAAAGTTTCGATTCCAAGTGATAATGGTGTAACATCTAAAAGAAGTACATCTTTTACATCACCTTGAAGAATACCCGCTTGAATTGCTGCACCCATAGCAACTACTTCATCAGGGTTTACACCTTTATTAGGTTCTTTTCCAAAAAAGGTTTTTACAGTTTCAATAACTTTTGGCATCCTTGTCATTCCACCAACAAGAACAATTTCATCAATTTCTCCAGCAGATAAACCAGCATCTTTAAGAGCCGCTTCACAAGGAGTAATTGTTTTTTGAATTAAATCTTCAACCAATGACTCTAGTTTAGCTCTAGTAATTGTTAGAGTTAAATGTTTCGGACCAGACTGATCTGCCGTTATAAATGGAAGGTTGACTTCAGTTTGAGCAGTAGATGAAAGTTCAATTTTTGCTTTTTCTGCTGCCTCTTTAAGTCTTTGAAGTGCAAGTTTATCTTGTTTTAAATCAATTCCATTTTCTTTTTTAAATTCGTCAGCAAGATAGTTCAATAGCCTTGTATCAAAATCTTCACCACCTAAAAATGTATCACCATTAGTTGATTTTACTTCAAACACGCCATCACCAATTTCAAGAATAGAAACATCAAATGTTCCACCACCCAAATCATAAACAGCAATAGTTTTGCCATCTTTCTTATCAAGTCCGTATGCTAGTGCTGCGGCAGTTGGTTCATTAACAATTCTTTCAACTTCTAGTCCAGCTATTTTTCCAGCATCTTTAGTTGCTTGTCTTTGTGAGTCATTAAAATACGCTGGAACTGTGATAACAGCCTTTTCAACTTTTTCACCTAAATATCTTTCAGCGTCTTCCTTCAGCTTAGTTAAAATGAAAGCAGAAATCTGAGAAGGAGAATATTTTTCTCCAGAAGCTTCAACCCATGCATCACCACTATCAGCCTTTACTATTTTGTACGGAACCATTTCTACATCTTTTTGAACTGTAGGATCATCAAATGATCTTCCAATTAATCTTTTAATAGCAAATAGCGTATTCTCAGGATTAGTAACTGCTTGTCTTTTTGCAGGTTGACCTACAACTTTTTCGCCATCTTTACTAAAACCAACAATAGAAGGGGTTGTTCTTGAGCCTTCTGAGTTTTCAATAACTTTGGAATTTTTACCATCCATTATTGAAACACAGCAGTTAGTTGTTCCTAAATCTATACCTATTACTTTTGACATTTTATTTCTCTCTTTTAATATTTGATTTATATATAGTTAGTCCACTATTGATCTACAAGGCCCTGGAGATAACTTTTTAATTTTTTAAAAAAAGTAAATATTTGGCTAAATATATGGACTATTTTGAAGTTTTTTTTGATACACCAACTAAGGCAGGTCTCAATAGTCTGTCTTCTATTTTAAATCCTTCTTGAACTACTTGAAGTATTGTTCCCTCTTCAACTTCGTCATTTTCAATTTCAAACATAGCTTGATGTATATTAGGATCAAATCTTTGATCTAATGTATCAATTTTAATAATCTTAAATTTTTCAAAAATTGAGTTTAATTGTTTCTCAGTAAGCTTTACACCCTCAATAAAATTTTTTGTGTTATTATCTACATTTTTATCTTCGATATTAATTTTATCACTTACTTCAAGCGCTCGGTTTAAATTATCTAATACTGCTAGCATTTCTTTTGCAAAATTAGAAATTACATATGCACTCAAATCTTCTTTCTCTTTTTCAAACCTACGGCGATTATTTTCACTATCAGCTAAAGCTCTTAATAATTGATTTTTTAAATCATCAAGTTCGTCAGAATTAATTTGTGATTGTTCCTCAACTTGAGGTGTATCCATTTCTTCTGGTATTTCGATATCAACAGTCTCTTTTTCTGTATTTTTTTTCTTTTTTGTCATTTTAATATATTTTTTTAAAAGTAGATATTTATGTAATGATCTATGTTCTTTTCGTCAATATCTGAGTAATATAAAAATAAAAAGGTGTTTATGAGAAAAGATCGAAATTTAAATCAGTTAAGAAATATTGAATTCATTGGTAATTTTTCACAATATGCCGAAGGCTCCTGCCTTGTAAAATTTGGTAATACACATGTTCTTTGTACCGCATCTTTAGATCAATCTGTTCCAAGATGGCTAAAGGGACAAGATAAAGGATGGGTTACTGCTGAATATGGTATGTTGCCTCGTGCAACTCATGATCGGGTTTCAAGAGAAGCAAAAAAAGGACAGCAAAGTGGAAGAACACAAGAAATTCAAAGACTAATTGGTAGATCGTTAAGAGCTATAGTTGATCCGTCATTATTTAAAGAAATGCAAATCTTAATTGATTGTGACGTTATTCAAGCTGACGGTGGAACTAGAACGGCAGCTATATCAGGTGCATTTGTTGCGCTGCATCACTGTTTTAAATCAATGATTGAAAGCAAAATAATCAAAAAAAATCCTATAATAGAAAACTTAGCAGCAATCAGTTGTGGAGTCATCTCACAAAGTTGTTATTTAGATCTTGATTATCACGAAGACCAATCAGCTGATGTTGATTCTAATTTTGTCATAACTGAGAGTGGAAAATTGGTTGAAGTACAACTAACTTCTGAGGGAAAAATTTGTGAAGAAGCTCAATTCAACGAATTGCTAAAAATAGCTAAATTAGGTGTAGCTAAAATTATTAATGAGCAAAAAAAGGTTATGTAATTCATATTCGGTATGAAAAAAAAAGTTATAGTTGCCAGTCATAATTCAGGCAAGGTAAGAGAAATAAAAAGTCTATTAAAACCATACAGCTTTTCCATTCAATCAGCCTCTGATTTAAAAATAAAAGAACCAAGAGAAACTGGGAAAAATTTTGTAGAAAATGCAATTCTTAAGGCGAAGTTCGTATCTAAAAAATCAGGCTGCATAGCTTTAGCTGATGATAGTGGCCTTTGTGTTAATTTATTAAATGGCGAACCAGGAATATACTCAGCTCGTTGGGCTGGAAAAGATAAAGATTTTAAACTTGCAATTAAGAAAATAGAAAAAAAATTAATTAAAATTGATCCTCATTCAAATTTCAAATATCGATCACACTTTTGCTGTGCTTTAGCACTAAGTTTTCCAAATGGTCAAACTATTTCATTTCAAGGCAAAGTATATGGCCAATTACAATTTCCCGCTAAAGGTTTAAATGGTTTTGGCTATGATCCAATTTTTGTACCAAATGGATATAAAAAAACATTTGGGGAAATGAATTATTCATATAAAGAACGGATTAGTCACAGGCAAAAAGCGTTTAAAAAACTAAAAAAATATTTGTTAAAAATTTAAATTTGCTTTTTTAACTTCAATTGGATTTTGATTTTTTATTTGGAAAACAGATAATGATCTTTGAATACTTCCATCGGATCTAAATCTGAAAAGACCATTTGTTCCAATAAAGCCATTACTAGCAGTTATGTTAGAAATATTTATTTTTTTGTCTTTCTTCTGTAAATTGGAAATTAAGCCCACCAAATCAAAAGCAAGATAAGCAATTTGATGAGGTTGCTCATTAAATGCTTCAGAGTATTCTAACTTAAAATTGCCGAATTTTTTTTCTGAAAAACCTGTAAAAATACTCTTTTCAAGAGCAGGTTCTTTGAGAGCAACATTGTTTGCCCATAAAGAATTTCCAAGATATACAACTTTTTTTGGGTCAACATCATAATAAGGCAAAATAGATGCTAGCATAGATATATGTTTGACATTCTCAGCCCCGATGAATAGAGAGTCAAACTCTAATTCTCCCAAAGTATCTTGATTTTTTAATTTTTTATATTTCGTTTCTGCATCAACTGTATTTGTATTTTTTAGTTCTTCTAATTTTTTTTCTAATTTAAGTTTCCTTTGCTCATAGTTAGCTATTTTTTTTGATACCCCATAAAAATCAGGTTTTTTGGGGTTATAAAAAACGAATTCAGATATCTCTCCATTTTTTTCTAACATTAAATTTTGAATTAGTTTTTTTGACCTTAATCCATATTCATTATTAGGAAATATTAACCCAAATTTTTTGCTACCTTTTGACATTGCGTAGTCAATCACCTCTCTTATTTCATCTTCGGGTGTAAGACCAGATATAAAAGTATTTTCATTTTTTATTTCTGAGTTATTAGAAAATGTAATCATTAAAGTTTTTTCGTCTTCAGACACTGGACTAATAATTTTTATATTTTTTGTAAATAATGGTCCAAGTATTATATCAACCTCTTCATTAATTAAATCGTAATATGAGCTTATAATATTTGTATTACTATTTTCAGTATCTTTAATGAATAATTGTATATTTCTATTTTGAGTTTTATTTAGAGATAATTTTGCAGCTTTTAGTAAAGACCCTCCAATCTGAGAATTTTTACCACTTAATGGAAGCAATATTCCAATTTTAACTCTATTACTATCTGGCTGTATTTTAATTTCACTATTTAGAATATCGGGCTCTATTTTATTTTTTGAAGACAAGTTATTTTCATAAGTAACTGTTTCACATCCATAAATTAAAAATGGGATTATTAGTAAAAGAATGATGTTATACTTCGTATAACTGCTAATAAATAATATTATGGATCTAAATATAAATACTAATAATGTCATTGATCAACTAAACAAAAAAAATTTTCTACCAGGATTATATATCGTTTCAACACCAATTGGGAATCTTGCTGATATTTCTGTCCGTGCATTATCCTTACTATCGCTGTCTAATTTAATATTATGTGAGGACACAAGGAATAGTAAAAAATTAATTATGAAATATGGCATTAAGGGTACATTAAAAGCCTTTCATAAATTTAATTCAACAAAAGAAATTCCAAATATATTAAATAAACTTAAAGAGGGTTTTATTGTTTCTATTATATCTGATGCTGGCACTCCACTAATTTCAGATCCGGGAGAATCTATAGTCCAAAAATGTATTGACGAAAAAATTCCAATTTTTTCAGTGCCAGGAGCATCCTCGGTGCTTGGCGGAATAGTGCTATCAGGTATGGATACAAGTAAATTTACTTTTTTAGGATTTATGCCTCAAATTAAAAAATTAAAAGAACAGTTTTTAGAGAGAATAATTTTTTCTCAAGAAACTCTTATTATTTATGAGTCACCTAAACGCATAAAATCTTCACTTAATTATTTTAATAAGCATATCCCTAATCGAAAAATTGCTATAATTAGAGAGTTGACTAAGAAAAATGAAGAAGTGATTAGAGGTACTGTAAAGACTGTTAATGATGATTTTCTAAAAAGAGTTAATATCAAAGGAGAACTTACTTTAATTATTGATGGTGATGAAAAAGTAAAAAAAAATCAATTTAACAATAATGAAATATTATCAATAATTAATCTATATAAAAAAACGATGACAGATAAAGAAATAGTTTTAAAAGTTTCAAGTAAATTCAATGTAGCAAAAAGAAAAGTGTATCAACTAATCATTGATAATAAATGAAAAGTATTTAATTTAGTATTTTAATGCAAATAAACCTGATAAAGAATCATATGATTTATAAGTTTCTTGTTGTTGCTTTTTCAATACTACTTATTTCAGGATGTACAACTGCCTTCGTTACAGGTGCTTCAAAAGCAGTATTAATTGAAAAAGAAGAGAGATCCTTTAATAATTTTGTTGAGGACACAATCATTCTTGCTCAGCTTAAAAATTCTTACTTTAGCAATAATGAAAAAATATTCTTTAATGTAAACGTTGAGGTATTAGAGGGAAAGGTTTTACTTACCGGAAGTGTTGAGCAAATAGATGAAAGAATAGAAGCTACTAAATTAGCGTGGGGAATTGAAGGTGTGAATGAAGTAATAAATGAAATTCAAATAAATAATGATGATTCTATTTTAGATTACGCGGATGACTTAGTCATAAAAACTAAAATTAAGGCAAAACTTCTATTAAATGCAGATATATTTAATTTAAATTATTCTGTAGAAGTCGTTAATGGAGTTGTTTATTTGATTGGGATTGCTCAGAATAAAGAAGAACTAGGTTTAGTAATTAATATTAGTGAAAATACTTACGGTACAAAAAACGTTATTAGCTATGTTAGATTAAAAGAAAATAAAATCTGAAAATTATGAACATAGCTTTTCAAATGGATGATCTGTCCAAAATTAATTTTGCAACTGATAGCACGATATCATTAATAATAGAATCGCAGTTAAGAGGTAATAAAAACTATATTTATTTACCGGGAGATTTATTTATAAAAAATAATGAGGTATATGCTCACACCTGCTTAGTTATTCTAGATATAAAAAATCCTCAAAACTATAAATTAACTAACAGAAAAGTTTCAAAGTTATCAAATATGAAATTTATTTTTATCAGGCAAGATCCACCATTTGATATGAGTTATATTACTTCATTACATATTTTAGAATTACTAGATACTAAAAAAACGAGAGTAATTAATGATCCAAAGGGAATAAGAAATTCTCCTGAAAAAATTCTTATTTTTGATTTTCCAAAGTTAATTCCACCGACAATAATTACTCGATCAACTGATGAAGTAATGGAATTTTTAAAAAAATACAAACAAGCAGTTATAAAACCAATATATGGTAATGGGGGTGACGGAGTATTTTTATTATCAAAAAAAGATTTAAATTTAAATCAAATTTTAGAAAGTTTTTTATCACTAAGCAAAGAACCTTTTATGGTACAAAAATATCTTCCTGAAATTATCAGGGGGGACAAAAGAATTATATTAATTAATGGAAAGCCTGTAGGTGCAATTGCAAGAGTGCCCAAGCAAAATGAAATTCGGTCAAATATTCACGTAGGTGGATCAGCAAAAAAAGTTTCGATTTCAAAATCTGACCATGCTATATGTGATGCGATAGGACCAGAGCTAAAAAAAAGAAAGCTATTTTTTGTTGGCATTGACATTATTGGAAAGTATTTAACTGAAATTAACGTTACCTCTCCAACTTGTTTAATAGAAATCAAAAAACTATCTAAAGTTGATATCGCAAAAATTATTTGGAATCAGCTTGCTTAATTTTTAAAACAAGCTAATGCAGCTAAATTCACCATATCCGCCACACTAGCGCTTAGAGGAGCAATTTGAACAGATTCATTAAATCCAAGTAAATATGGGCCTACCAAGTCACCACCACCAAGTTCTTGTAATAGTTTGGTAGATATACTTGCGCTATGAATTGCAGGCATAATTAATAAATTAGCAGGACCTGAAAGTTTGCAAAAAGGGTAAAGTGATAAGAGGTTTTCGTTTAGAGCAACGTTTGCAGCCATTTCACCATCATACTCAAAGTCCACATCTCTTTTGTCTAAAATTTTCAATGCATCACGAATATAAGCCGATCTCTCTGTAAATGGCTTACCAAAATTTGAATAAGATAACAGCGCTGCTTTAGGTTCAATGTCAAATATTTCTCGAACAACCTGGGCACTTTGCTCAGTTATATCTGCAAGCTCTGACCCGTTGGGCATATCGTGTACATTTGTGTCGGCGACAAATATCGTTCTTCCATTACAAATCATAACTGTTAAACCTAAAACTCTTTTATTTGGAATAGGATCAAGTACGTACTCAACACTTTCTAAAGTAACTGCATAACTTCTATTAAGTCCACATATCATAGCATCTGCTTCTTTTAGAGAAACCATACACGCACCAAATACATTTCTTTCTTTTATAAGAAGATCTAGACAATCTTCTCTAAGAAAACCTTTTCTTTGAAGTCTCTTATAAATATGATCTGCATATCTTCCATGCGCAGCTTTATCTCTAGTATTGTGAATTTCCATCTGGTCAAAAAATTCTAATCCAATTTCTCTCATTTTTTCTTTAATAATTTCTTCTCTACCAATAAGAATAGGAGTTCCCATTTTATTATTATAGAAAATAACTGCAGCTCGGATCATATCTTCTTCCTCACCCTCTGCAAAAACAACTCTTTTAGGGTTTTCTTTAACGCTTTGAAAAATTCCCTGGAGCAAACCAGCCGACGGATTAAGCCTTGCTGCCAATTGTGCTCCGTAGGTTTCTGTATCAACAATAGCTTTTCTAGCAACACCTGTTTCCATTGCAGCTCTAGCTACAGCCATTGGAACTTTTGAGATAAGCCGCGGATCAAAAGGAGATGGAATAATATAATCAGATCCATATTGAGGTCTTTTACCTGGATATGCATTAGCAACTTCATCAGGTACATCTTCTTTTGCAAGAAGTGCGATAGCTTCTGCGGCTGCAATTTTCATTTCTATATTTATTGTAGTAGCTCTTACATCAAGCGCTCCTCTAAAAATATATGGAAAGCCTAATACATTATTTACCTGGTTAGGGTAATCTGATCTTCCTGTTGCAACAATTGCATCAGGTCTAACTTCTTTAACAAGCTCAGGTAAGATTTCAGGTTCTGGATTTGCCATTGCAAAGATAATGGGTTTATCACTCATTGATTTAACCATTTTTTGACTAATAATATTTGCAACAGACAGCCCAAGAAAAATATCTGCATCAACCAAAGCTTCTTCAAGAGTTCTAATTTTGGTTTTTATTGCATGTGCAGACTTCCATTGATTAATATTTTCTTTTCTATCAGAGTGAATTACTCCTTTAGTATCACATAAGATCGCATTATTATTGGGAAGACCCATTGCCTTTAAAAGTTCTAAGCAAGCAATACCTGCTGCGCCTGCACCATTAACAACTACTTTTACATCTTTTAGTTTTTTTCCAGTAAGATCTAGCGCATTAATAATTCCAGCTGTAGAAATTATTGCAGTTCCATGCTGATCATCATGAAAAACAGGAATATCCATTTGTTCTTTGAGAGCATCTTCAATTATAAAACACTCCGGCGCCTTTATATCTTCTAAATTAATTCCACCAAAAGATGGACCAAGATACTTCACAGAGTTTACAAATTCTTCAGTATTCTCTGTGTCAATTTCTAAATCTATAGAGTCAATATCTGAAAATCTTTTAAACAAAACTGCTTTTCCCTCCATAACAGGTTTTGCAGCTGATGCGCCCAAATTACCAAGACCAAGTATTGCAGTTCCATTTGTAATTACTGCAACCAAGTTTCCTTTTATAGTATAGTCAAATACAGTATCAGGATTCTCTGCAATTTCCCTAACTGGAGCTGCAACCCCAGGAGAATATGCTAATGATAAATCTCTTTGAGTAGCCAATGCTTTAGTTGGCTTTATTTCAATTTTCCCAGCTTTACCCTTTGAATGAAATTGTAGCGCTTCTAAATCACTGAAATGTTGTGAATTTTTTTTATTGTCCATATTGTTTGTACTGTTAACTCAGTTATATAGGTTTTTTTATGCTATTCAAATTCAAAACCTATATAATACTGAAATGATAAACCGCCTAATAATAAGATGAATATTCTCAAATCATCAGGCATATATTCTTTTTTTACCCTCATTAGTAGAATTTTTGGATTTATCAGAGACATTATCTTTGCCAATTTCTTGGGTACAGGATTTCTTGCAGATGTTTTTTATGTAGCCTTTAGATTTCCAAATACCTTTAGAAGAATATTTTCTGAAGGAGCCCTAAATTCTTCTTTTATACCAGTGTATGCAAAGCTTTTAGATCAGCAAGATAATAAGGACGCCAACATCTTTGCGGGTAATGTGTCCGTACTATTACTTATTACAAGTGGAATAATAGTTATTTTAGCTGAGCTATTTATGCCAAGTTTTTTATCAATTTTAGCCCCAGGTTTTTTAGAAAATTCTGATAAATTTAAGTCTCTTGTAATAACGTCCAGAATTATTTTTCCATTTTTAGTATTAATAACAATGTGTTCAATTTATTCAGCCATATTAAATGCTCATGGAAAGTTTGCTCTTTCAGCGGCTATGCCAATTATATTGAATATTATTTTAATACTATCGGTATTAGCCGCTTCTTATTTTGGAAAAAATATATTAACCATCTTGTCAGCAGGGGTAATATTCGCAGGAATTTTACAAATTACTATTTTAATATTTTCTCTCAAACAAAATAAAATAAAAATTTCATTTTTCAAAACTTTTTATAAAACTGGTCTTCAAAAGTTTTTTAAATTGTTTATTCCAAGCTTATTTTCTTCTGGCTTATTACAGATAAATATTCTCGTTGGTACAATCATTGCTTCCTATCAAGCGAGTGCAGTTTCTTATTTGTATTACGCAGATCGAATTTATCAGCTGCCCTTAGCTCTTATTGGCATTGCGCTTGGCATAGGTTTATTGCCCGCACTTTCAAAAAAGATAAAAGTTGGTATAAAAAAAGAAGTATTTAGCTTAATTGAAAAAACAATAATTTATGCACTTTTATTGGCTGTGCCATCATCTGTCGCTTTATTTGTAATACCAGATATCATAATGGAGATCCTGTTTGAACGAGGAAGTTTTGATGAAATATCTACAATCTCAACAGCTAAGGCACTTAAGTATTTTTCACTAGGTTTAGTTGCATTCATTTTAACAAAAATACTGACACCAATTTATTTTGCAAATGAGAGACCTAAGCCTCCTTTAGTCTTAGGAGTCTTAACTGTGCTAATAAATATACTACTCAGTGTTCTATTATTTAAAAATTATGGTTACGTTGGAATTGCAATTGCTACTACCATTTCAAGTTGGTTTAATGTTGTAGCTATGTATTTGCATCTATATTTTTCAGGAATGTTTATTCATAGTAAAAAAATATTTTTACCAATATTCGTGATAACAATATCTTCATCATTTATTGGACTTCTGCTAATTTTTTCTGCACTAATATATGCAAAGCTAATTATTTCCAATATTATTATACAAGCCATATTCTTAATACTGGTTATACTTGTCTCTTTATTAGTATACTTTTTATTAATTTCTTTTTATAAACCTTTTTCTTATGGTACTTTAAAATTAGATTTTTTAAAAAATGAATAAAAAAACTGTCTTATCGGGCGTTCAGCCTACTGGAGATTTACACTTAGGAAACTACCTTGGTGCTATAAAAAACTTTGCAAAAATGCAAAATGAAAACGATTGTCTATTCTGTGTAGTAGATCTTCATGCAATTACTATTTTCCAAGATCCTCTTGAACTTAGAAACAACACATACGAAATAACAGCCGCATATTTAGCGTGTGGTATTGATCCAAAAAAAAGTATTATATTTAACCAAAGCCAAGTCCCAGGGCATGCTGAGTTAGCTTGGATTTTAAATTGTATATGTAGAGTGGGATGGCTTAATAGAATGACACAATTCAAAGAAAAGTCAGGGAAAAACTCTGAAAATATGAGCTCAGGTTTATTCACTTATCCAACCCTGATGGCTGCAGATATACTGCTTTATAAGGCAACCCATGTGCCTGTCGGAAGTGATCAAAAGCAGCATTTAGAATTAACTAGGGATATTGCGCAAAAATTCAACAATGATTATAAATCAGAAAATTTCTTTCCTTTACCAGAACCTTACATAGAAAAAGATATATCGAGAGTAATGTCTTTAAGAGATGGAAATTCGAAAATGAGTAAATCTGACCCTTCTGACTACTCAAGAATAAATTTAAAAGACGACCAAGACACTATTGTAAAAAAAATAAAGAAATCAAAAACAGCTGATTCAACAATTCCAATTTCTGAAGATCAAATAAATAAAATACCAGAAGTGAGTAACTTATTTAATATTTTTGTTGGAGTAACGGGATTGACTAAATCTGAATTATTATCAAAATATGCTGGACAAAATTTTTCAAATTTTAAAAGTGATCTATCGGATGCCCTAATTGAAAAAGTTTGCCCAATAGGAAATGAAGTTACAAAGCTAATGCAGGATAAAAAATATTTAAAACAAATAATGTATGAAGGTGCTATGAAAGCAAGAGAAAAGTCTGCAATAGTATTAGAAGATGTTTATGATATAATTGGATTTGTAAAACCATGATGCACAGATCAAAATTTTTAGTGATAGTTGACGATACTGATGAGTTAAAGACAGCAGTTCAATTTGCAGCTCAACGTGCATCAAATACTAAAGGTGGGTTAGTGCTTCTTAGTGTTATTGAATATGCTGATACTCAGCAATGGAAATCTGTTGAAGACATTATTCATCAGGAAGCTAGAGCAGAAGCAGAAAAAAAATTACAAGAATGGTCTGAAATTGCATTTAATATATCTGGTCAAACTCCTGAAATAATTATTAAGGAAGGCGTTGTTAGCGAAGAAATAATTAATTACATTAACGAGGACAAAAAAATCAGATTTCTAGTTTTAGCTGCCTCAGGCGAAGATAATCCTGGACCATTAGTTTCTCTCCTTGCAGGTCAAAGATCTGGCAAATTGCCTATACCAACGGTAGTGATTCCCGGGGGGTTAACGAGTGAAGAAATTGATGATTTAGCCTCAAGAGCGCAATAAAAATAATTAATAATATCAATAGTTTAAATTTTTTTTTGTTCTATCTATTCAAATCAACTAATTTCTAAAATATATATCCCAAAACAAGCAAATTTATTATGTTCATACAAACTGAATCTACACCAAATCCAAATTCATTAAAGTTTATATTAGAACAGGAAATAGCTCCAGACAGAACTTTTGAATTTAACTCAATAGACGATTGCGAAAATTCAGAACTAGCTGCTCAGCTACTAAATGTTGATGGCGTAGAGTCAATTTTTTTCGGACTAAATTTTATAAGTGTCAACAAAGATAAATTTGAATGGGATCAACTTAAGGCGCCTATTTTAACAAAAATTGCAGATTATCTTAGTTCAGGTAAACCGATACTTAAAACTAATGATAAAACTAATTTAGTAAATCAAACAGAGTTTGATCCAGAAGATCAAGAAGTTGTTTCTCAGATTCAACAGCTTCTGGATACGAAAATCAAGCCAGCTGTTGCACAAGATGGCGGCGATGTTGAGTTTAATAAATTTCAAGATGGCGTTGTGTATTTAACTCTGCAAGGAAGCTGTGTTGGATGTCCAAGCTCAACAATGACATTAAAATCTGGAATTGAAAACTTACTGAAGCACTATGTGAGAGAAGTTAAATCTGTTCAACAGCAGGTCTAGATTATGAATAACTTAATTAACAAATTTAGTATAAGTAATCAGTATATATATAAATTTGGATATATTTTTTACGGCATATCAGTATTTTTAATTTTATGTGTCATGTTGCTATATATTAATTTTAAATATTTTGTTTCAAATAAAGATTTTTCAAATATTTCGATTAATTCTCAAAATAAAGAAGACTCATTTATTGAATTGGAAGACTCATTTATTGAGTTTAAAGAACCAAGCTTTAACTCAATTCAACAATTAAAGATTACTGCTGGAAAAAATAATCTTAGCACAAAAGATTTAAGTAACTTTTTTCAAAAACATGCTTACTTAATTGACTCAGTTAGAAAAATGAAGCAAGTGCCAGACATTACCATCGATAAGTTTCCACATGACTTTAACGAAATTAATTCAACTAAAGTAAAAAAATCTTTATTTATTAAATCTCTATTACCTTTAATAATAAGGGAAAATAATAAAGTTTTAGACACTCGTAATAGAATTATCAAAATACAAAGTAGCTCAGTTAATTATATCAAAAGAAGTGAAGCTCTTTGGTTAAAAAAACAATACGTTAATTATAAAGTTAAAAATCATAACACTAATGATTTATTGCTAAGAGTAGATACAGTTCCTGTGTCCATCGCCCTGGCTCAGGCTGCAATTGAAAGTGGCTGGGGAACTTCTAGATTTGTAATCGAAGGTAATGCCCTTTTTGGTCAGTGGAGTTGGAATAAAGGAAGTGGTATTGTTCCAATTGAAAGAGATGTAGCGGAAACTTATGAAATTAAAGCTTTTGACAGTCTAAGTGACTCAGTAGCATCATACATGAAAAATTTGAACACAAATAATAATTACTTAGATTTTAGAAAATTCCGAAACGAGTTTAAATCTAATGGTGATACCCTTGATTCTTTAAGTCTTCTAAAATTTTTAGTTAAATATGCAGAGAATGAAAATTATTCAAATATTTTAGAGAAAATTATAGTTAAAAATAAATTAAAAGATTTTGATGAAGTTAAAATTTACATAGCTCCATATGAAGTTGCAACTTTAAATGTTACTCAACAGTAAATTGATAACCAAACCAAAGCCATTCACTATTATTTTTTGCAGTACAGTTAACTCTTCCTCTACCGCTCAAAAAAGGATCATTTAGTTCCAAGGTTATCCTCATTTCATTATTTGTGGTAAGTTTGCTGTCCTTCCAACTTCCACCACTATTATCATAGCAATTTATTTGATTTTCTCCAATGTCAGATAACACGTCAAATTGGATTTTAGGTTGCTTATTTTTTTTCAAAAAAATTTCATTAGGATAAAAATTATCAATAATTAAAGGTTTTGCGTTTGCTGAAAAAATAAATCTATCTAACTTTCCATAGTTTTTGTTTAAAGCAAATCTTGGCATGTAGTATGAATTGGTTTGATGATGAATTATTCCTGAATGTTGTCCAAAAGCGAAGTTAATATTGAGCTTTTTGAGTAATTCAATTATTTCATTGCTTGCTTCTCCATAAGGATAGGCAAATACTTTTGGATTAAGTCCTAATTCTTTTTCGATTAGTTTCATAGATTTAATGAGATCAGTTTCTATTTCATTAATATCATATTGTGGTAAATGCCCATGAGACGCACTATGTAAACCCACTGAACCACCTTCTTTAATAAATTGTCTAAGTTGGTCCCAACTCATATAGTTCCAATGATTTTCTTCAACTACATCGGTAGATACAAAAAGAGTAACTGGAATATTATACCTTTTAAATATTGGCCAACCATTTTCAAAAAAAGAAAGAAATGCATCATCGACAGTAAAGGCAGTTGTTTTTGTAAGGAATGGATCTTTTAAATCTTTTTTATTTAAGATTTCATTTATATTTACAATATTGAATTCATTTTGAATTAAATATTCTAAATGCTGTTTTAATACTTCGGTATTAATATTGGTAGATGGGTACTTTGGTTCATCGAAGCGGTGGTACATAAAGACATTAGCTCCATTATGATCTATCGATTGAGCAACCAAAGCACTAGAAAGGAGTGAATTGATTAAAAAGATATATAGCAAGATGATTTTAAATTTATATAATTGCATATATTTAAATAATGAATTTGAAAATTAATTAAGATTAAACTTTTATATAAAGATAATCAAACACATGATATTACTAATAGACTGCTCAAAAGGATTAAGACTTATTATTGGTAACAAACAACGTATAGTTGCTAATAAAAGCAAACCAAGACTTAAAAAGGTATCAGAGAGATTAACTGTAGAAATAAAAATACTTTTAGACAGTATTAAAAAAGATTATCAAAATTTATCAAAAATAATTGTAATTAATGGGCCAGGAAGCTTTACGGGCATTAGAACTGGCATCACCGCTGCAAAAGTTTTAGGTTTATCGTTAAAACTTCCAGTTTGTGGTATATCATTATTTGAATTATTGCGAATAAACTATCTAAAAACTAAACCTAAAAAAAATCTAAAATTTCTTATTAAATTGAATAAAGACAATTATTTTGCTCAAAATGTAAATAAATCTGGCAAAGAATCTGAGATAATTTTAGAATCATTTGGTGTTAATCTACAATATAAAAGTAAAGAGGTTGATCTAGTCTTTTTAGATAATATTTCGGTAAAAAATATATCTAGAAAAGTGAATGATAAAGAAGAAATAATTACTATTAATGATTTATTTAATAAAACTTTTAAGGATTTGACTAATTTATCAGAAAAGAAATATATTCCCTCGCCAATTTATGTTAAAACCTTTTAGTTATGATTGATTTAAAAAAAATATGCCAAGAAAAAGGTCTTCGAATGACAGACCAGCGAAGTACAATCGCTGACATAATAACTGAATTAGGTGGGCACCCAGCTGGGCACCCAGATGTAAATTTAATATACATGAAGGCATCTGAAAAAGACAGCAACATAAGCATTGCCACCGTTTATAGAACTGTAAAATTATTTGAGGAATATGGAGTAATCGAAAAACATGATTTTAAAGATGGAAGATCCAGATACGAACCTATTCAAGAGTCAAACCATCATGATCACCTTATTGACATAGAAAGTGGTGATGTTTATGAGTTTTCAAATTCTGAAATTGAAGTAATTCAAAAAAGAATTGCTGAGGAGCTGGGATTTGAATTAGTGGACCATAGACTCGAATTATATGGAAAAAAAATTAATAAATAACCTATTAATTTTTATTTAAAAAAATGAAAACCATTAATTTAATATTTAAATTATTAATCATTTTAGTGTTAATTTTTTTAGTTTTGCCTTTTCAGATCGTTTCAAATATTTTTAATCTAAAATTTAGGTACTTAGTTCCATATTTTTTTTTTAAATTAGTAAATTTTTTTTTGGGTATTAAGATTGAATTAGACCAACAAAGTAAAGTCCATTTGAGCAATAAAAGTGAAGTTGGAAGCCTCTATGTTTCAAACCATGTATCATGGATAGATATTGTAGCAATTGGTTCTTTAATCAAGTCCAGATTTATTGCCAAGAAAGAAGTTAAAGCAATGGGTATATTTGGCTTTTTAGCAGCTTTAAATAATACTTTTTTTATAGATAACTCAAAGGCAACAAAGTCATTAGATTACTCAAATAATATTTCAAAAAAACTTTTAAATGGTGAGAATTTAATATTATTTCCAGAAGGAACTACTTCAGATGGAAGTGCAATTAGGAAATTTAAATCATCCTTTTTTGAATCAGCTAATTCAAAATATTTATGTCCAAACTCTAGAGAAGAAAAATTCATTAATGTATATCCCATTACACTGTGTTATCTAAAAAAAAATGGTCTGCCTATGGGAATAAACATTCGAAGAGGAGTTGCCTGGATAGGTGACTATCCAATGTTAAGATTGATGTATGATTTTTTAATATCTGGAAACGTTAGTATTTATATTAATATAAGTAATGCTGTGACATTTAAAGATTTTGGAGATAGAAAAAAACTAAGTTCTCACTGCGAAAATACAATTCTTGCAAACTTAACCAATACAATTCATCCTTAAGCAAAATGGAAAACAAATCTTTTTTTATAAAATCATATGGTTGTCAAATGAATGAGTATGATAGTGAAAAAATCTCATCAATCCTTCAAAAAGATGGCTATATGATCACGGGCGATGTTAGCAATGCTGACCTGGTAGTTTTTAATACATGTAACATAAGAGAAAAAGCAGCTCAAAAAGTATATTCAGATATTGGGCGAGTAACAAAAAAGGACAATAGTAAAACTATAGCCTTAGTTGGATGCGTTGCCCAAGCTGAAAATGATGAAATTTTTAAAAAAAATAAAAATGTAGATATTGTATTAGGACCACAAAGTTATCACTTATTACCTAAAATGATTGATGCTTATAAAAAAAACAAAGAAAAAAAAATTAATACAGAATTTATTATAAATGAAAAATTTGATTTTGTTCATGAAGATAAAAGCCCAAAAGGAGTTTCTTCATATGTTACAATTCAAGAAGGATGTGATAAGTTCTGTGCGTTTTGTGTTGTACCATTTACAAGAGGACCAGAATATTCAAGATCAATTAAAAGTATTGTTGATGAGTCAAAGTCTTTAATAGATCGAGGTAGCAAGGAAATAGTATTACTTGGTCAAAATGTAAATGCGTACAATTATAAAGATGAGAAAAACATAGTTTATAATATTTCTAAGCTTATTGATGAGGTGAGTAAGTTAGATAATATTAAAAGAATAAGATATACAACTTCACATCCGAATAATATGGATTTAGAGTTAATCAAGTTGCATGGTTCAAATGAAAAATTAATGCCTTTCTTACATTTACCTGTTCAATCTGGATCGAATGAAATACTAAAAAAAATGAATAGAAAGTATAATGTAGATGAATATAAGAAAATTATTGATCAATTAAAATTATATAAACCTAATATCGAAATTTCATCGGATTTTATAGTAGGTTTTCCAGGAGAAACGAATAACGACTTCGAGTCCACTTTAGATTTAGTTGAATACGTTAAATTTAAACAATCATACTCCTTTATTTATAGTGAGCGACCAGGAACAAAGGCAGCAAAAATATCTGATGATACACCAAAAGATGAAAAAAAATTACGCTTAAGTGTTTTACAAAAAAAACTAGAAGATATTCAGCTTGAATTTAATAGATCGTTTTGTAATAAAAATATAACAAACGTGCTAATTGAAAATCAAAGCCAAAGTAATCCAGAATATTTTTTTGGAAGAAGCATATACTTACAGCCAGTATATGTTCTGGCAAAGAAGCTATCTGTAGGAGATGTCATTCCAATTTCAATTGAAACTTGCAACCACAAGAGCTTATATGGTACTATATTTCATTAAATGAATATTAAGAATTGAACCAATTTCTAGAGCAAAAAAGTGAAAAAGCTCTCATAGGAGATAACAGCTCAACAGTTGTAAACCTTGAAAACTCCCTTATTGTAGAAATACTTGGCGTTAACAATGAGAATTTAGATTTTTGTGAAAAAAAACTGAAAGTTAAAGTCCTACAAAAAGGAAATATAGTTATCATAACTGGTAATAAAAAAGAAAGATATATAGTAAGAAATTCTATAATTCAATTATCAAGAGAATTAAAAGACCCAATAAAAAAAAATCAAAATACATTTGAGGAGATATTAAACATGCAGATAAATAACGATTTAGATAATAAAAATATAAAAAGTTTTACTATTGCTAAAACCACTAAATCTTCTGTAACTGCAAAAACAATAAAACAAAATGAATACTTAGAAGCACTTTACAATAAACAAATTGTTTTTGGAATTGGACCAGCGGGTACAGGTAAAACATACCTCGCAGTCGCTGCAGCGGTAGCACAATTATTAGAAGGAAAATATGATAGAATAATTTTGTCAAGGCCTGCAGTTGAGGCTGGTGAAAAACTTGGATTTTTGCCTGGTGACATAAAAGAAAAAGTAGATCCATACCTTCGACCTTTTTATGACGCAATTTATGAATTACTTCCAATGGATGAAGCAATGAGAAAAATTCAATCATCAATGATAGAAATTGCTCCATTAGCCTTTATGCGAGGTAGGACTCTTAGTAACGCTTTTGTAATTTTAGATGAGGCACAAAATGCAACAAGTACACAAATTAAAATGTTTTTAACCAGGTGTGGAAAAAATTCAAGAATGGTTGTTAATGGTGACCCATCTCAAATTGACCTTCCAAAACACATTGGTTCTGGTTTGATTGACTCAATCCACGCATTGGAGCAATTATCTGAAGTAGAAATTACTAAATTTTCAAAAAAAGATATTGTTAGGGATGAAATAGTATCAAAAATAATAGATGCTTACGATAATCATAATAACTTTAAATCTGAGCTTATAAGCCCCTATGACCGTTAATTTAGATTTTTCTATTCTAGATAATAATTGGAAGAACTTACTACCAGATCATAAAAAAGTAATCATTAATGCTATTGAGCAAGTATTTGATGAACTAAAGCAGTTTAAACAAAAAAATTTTGAAATCAGCATTTTATTGTCTAATAATAAATGTATTAAAGAACTAAATTTTAATTACAGGTCAAAAGATAAAGCAACCAATGTATTATCTTTTCCTATGATTAATCATGACTCTCATGATCATGAAAATATATTAGGTGATATCGTCATATCAATTGAAAAAATATTAAGTGAGTCAAAGGAACAGAATATTGAAGTGTATAAATATCTTTCAAAAATGTCTATTCATGGGACATTACACCTTCTAGGCTACGACCACATTACAGATAAAGATTATAATAAAATGAATCAGTTGGAAGAAAAAATTATAAATAAAATAGTATGATTAAAAATTTCTTAAATAATTTTTTGTTAAAGTCTCAAAAAGATAAAAAGAATATCAAAGAGGATATTGAGACAGTTTTAGATAATAAATCAAATAATATAGATGGAATATCGAAGCAGGAGAGAATTATGCTGATGAATATTCTGAAAATAGATAAAATTCTTGCAAGAGATATTATGATACCAAGAGCTGAAATTATTGCAGTTGACGAAAATATTTTATTTGAAGAAGCAATAAAAATATTTGTTGATGGAGCGCATTCGAGGATACCTATTTATAAAGAACAATTAGATAATATAACTGGAATGCTCCATATTAAAGATCTTGTAAAGTTTCAGACTGAAAATCAGAATAAAGAAAAATTTATTGATAATATAAAAAAAGATATTTTACACATACCGCCATCAATGCCAGTTTTAGATTTGCTAATAAAGATGCAACTAACGAGACTTCATATGGGTGTAGTAATAGATGAGTATGGCGGTGTAGATGGACTTATAACAATTGAAGATGTAATTGAGGAAATTACTGGTGAAATTGAAGATGAACATGACGATAAAGATATTCCAATGTTTATTAAATTGAGTTCAAATACTTTCGAGTCTAACGCAAGACTTCCCATTGAAGAACTTGAAAAAATATCACAAATTAAACTTTTAAATGAAGGTGATGATACTGATACAATAGGAGGGTTAGTGGCTTCAATTGCTGGAAGGGTTCCTCAAAGGGGAGAAATTATTAAACACGAATCGGGAATGGTTTTCACGATTATCGATGCCGATCCTCGTAGAATTAAAACAATAAAAATATCACTTCCTAAATAGATGTTGCTTCAACTACTCAAGCTTCAGTCTAAAGGATCTTTTTTTTTCATAGCATTTATATTAGGGATATTTTTATCACTTGGCTTTGACCCATTCAATGTTCCATTTACATCTCTAGTAATTGTTGGTCTTTTTTTTAAACTAAATGATAAATTTTATTTAATTTACCAAAAATCATATAAAGGCTTTTTTTCAATAGGATTAGCTTTTGGTTTTGGTTTTTTTATTTCTAGCACATATTGGATTTCTAATGCCTTAATTGTTTACGGAGGAATGATCTCATATTTTCTTCCATTAACAATTATTGCCTTACCATTAGTCTTGAGTTTATTTTTTGGAGCTATGCAAATATTAAATTGTTTTTTATGGGATAAAACCAATGCAAAAATATTTTACTTCGCAGCATCATGGACAATATTTGAAATTTTGAGGTCTTTCTTATTTACAGGTCTTCCGTGGAATTTAATATCTTACAGTTGGTCATGGTCAGTAAATTTTATACAAATCTTATCTGTAGTTGGACCTTTTGGCTTAGGCTTAATATCAGTACTTATTTCTTCTACAATCTTTTCTGTTAAATTAAAACTTGAAGGAATAATAATCTGTGGCATGGGTTTCTTAATATTAATTATTCTATTTTTTTATGGTAATCAAAGAATTATGAGTTACGATTTAGTTAATATTAGTGATGAAGAAATTAGAATTGTAGGTACCCACATAGAACAAAAAGACAAGTGGTCAAATAGTACGAAGTTATTAATTAAAGATTTAATATCAGAAACTAAAACCACTATAATTCCTGAAACTATGGCGGGAATTGAACCTTTTAGAAATGAAAATTTGCTACAAGGGTATTTAAGAAAAGAAGGAAGTAATTATTTTAATTCAATAGCATTTAAAGGTCATATTTATGATAAAAAACATCTCGTACCATTTGGTGAGTATGTGCCATTTAAAAATATAATTGATAATACCTTTCTATCTAAATTTATAAATACATCGTCACTAATGTCGGGTGAAGATAAATACTTTCCAACAAATATTATTCCCTTAATTTGTTACGAGGGAATATTTCCTAATATTGTTGCAAAAAATAGAAAAAAAGGTGCTAATTTAATAGTTAACATAACTAATGACTCATGGTTTGGTAAAAATACCGGCCCAAGACAACATTTTACACATATTAGATTTAGAGCTGTCGAAGAAGGACTTCCACTTATTCGTTCAAGCAACATGGGGTTTTCTGGAATGGTAGATCCATTTGGAAAAGTTGTTAAAGCAGTTGAGTCCAAGACCAATTCGTTTATTGAAATTAAAATCTTAGAGGGAGTAGATACATTTTATTCTAAATATAGATATAAGGTTGTATATTTTTTGATAGCGATTTTATTAATAATTGGATACTTTATTCAAATATCTTTTAAGAAAAATAAATTATAAATATTATGAGTGAAGAATTTTTATTTACTAGTGAATCAGTATCTGAGGGACATCCTGATAAAGTATCTGATATTGTATCCGATGCTATTGTTGATGACTTTCTAAGTCAGCCTAATCCGGAACATTCGAGAGTAGCAGTTGAAACTTTAGTAACTACTAATAAAGTAGTTGTTGCAGGGGAAGTTCGCGGGCCAGATGGTTACGATTGTCAGTATGAAGAATTAGCAAGAAATGCAATTAGAGATATAGGATATGAGCAAAGCGGTTTCCATTGGAAAAATTTATCTTTTGAGTCCTATGTACATAGTCAGTCAGCAGACATAGCTCAGGGAGTTGACTCATCTGTTGATAAAGATCAAGGTGCTGGAGATCAAGGTATTATGTTTGGATATGCATG
>ERZ802822.274-NODE-274-length-37187-cov-14.110590_pt1 | contig 37187 bp, 37 predicted proteins | sample MGYA00345649_ERZ802822 | MGnify/ENA primary metagenome ERZ802822 (study PRJEB30503, sample SAMEA104212359) | marine metagenome | biome: Westerlies Biome; feature: [SRF] surface water layer (ENVO:00010504) within the epipelagic zone...; material: water...
AGGGGAACGTAATCAGGAGTCCAGTAAGTGTCCCTGTACTCCTTGACCCCAGCGTCGTACTTCTTGCTCATGGGAAAACTCCGTTAGGTCGGTGAAGGGGGGATGAGACGTTCGCGTGCCTCGTCAGAGGCTCAGCGGAAGATCTCAGTCCTTCTGACCGAGGAAGTTGCCGTTGCCCAGTGCAGGCTCCACTTCGCGGTGGGGGCGGGCAATGATGTGAGCAGCCACGAGGCCGTCGCCGACGCGCTCGCAGGCATCAGCGCCAGCGCGCACAGCAGCATTCACAGCGCCGGTTTCGCCGCGCACCAAAACGGTGACGTATCCGCCGCCGACGAACTCACGACCGATCAGGCGCACTTCGGCAGCCTTGGTCATGGCATCAGCTGCCTCGATGGCGGGGACCAGACCGCGGGTCTCGATCATGCCGAGGGCGATGCCCATGGTTTCGTTAGCCATTGCCTACCGGAGAAAAGGGTGGAATGTTCGCCGCGAAGACTGCTTCGCGGAGGCGCTTCCCGTCAAGCGATTCGCCGACATCTCTCAATCACTGTCCATAGTGAACATGATTAGCAGGGCTTATCAGTAAGCCGCCCACCGTTCCGAACTGCTGTGGGAAATCCTGTGCTGGCCTGCAGACACACGATTGTCGAAGCCCCGTCTCATGGATAGTTTTTTGGCCGGAACGGTCCCGAAGCCTTTGGCCGAGGGGTGGAATGTTCAACCCATGCCGTTCCACCGGAGTGCACAGAGATCTCTTACCCCCTAACCGCTGAGATCCGCCGATCGGCCCGCACAATGGGAGCCGATTCTGTTGACCCTTTGCGTCCACTGCTGACCATTGCCAGCGGCAATCCCGTGAAGGTGGCCGAGATCGAGGCCATGCTCGGACCGCTTCCGGTGGTTGTTCAGCGTCAGCCTGAAGCTCTTCAGGTGGAAGAGACAGGTTCCACCTACAGGGAGAACGCCAGTCTCAAGGCCACGGCTGCCGCCCTGGCGACCGACGGCTGGGCTCTGGCCGACGATTCCGGCCTTGAGGTGGATGCTTTGGGTTGCGCCCCGGGCCTGTACTCCGCTCGCTACGCCGAGGGCGACGACGCCAAGATCACCAAGCTGCTGAACGATCTGGGCAGCACTCCCTACAGAAGCGCCTGCTTCCGCAGCACGATGGTTCTCAGCGATCCTGAAGGCCACTGCGTGGCCTCTGCAGAGGGAGTGTGCTGGGGCGAGCTTCTGAAGGCTCCCGCGTACCCAGGAGGAAGCTACGAATCCCTGCTCTGGGTTCGGGAAGCGAGGTGCACCTATGGCGAGTTCAACGACGCACAGCTGATCCGTCTGGGCAGCCGCGGCAAGGCGGCCAGGGCCCTGGCGCCTGACCTGCGCCGATTCCTGCAGCTGATCTGACGTTCAGGGGTTGGCGGACGTGCGGTTGATCATCTCGATGGTCCGCATCGCAGCGGCCGCCGCCTCCTCCACATCTCCCTCCTTGCCGGCCAGGGTGAGCCGTCCGAAGGCACCGACGGCCTTCACGTCCACCACGGTGATGTTCGACGACTTCTCGGCTTCGTTGGCAGCGATCAGCACGTAGCCGGCGGGTTCGGTCTCGAGGATGAACATGCTCATCCCGGCCTCGATCATCGAACCGCGGCGGTTCTGTCGGTTGATCAGCACAGCGTGGTCGGGAGTGATCGCGCGGATCACCTCCGTCCAGCTCACCTCGGCAGCGCGGCGCTGTTCGATCGAACTGCCGATCGCCTCGAGCACCACATCACCGGAGTGCAGCACGGTGCTCTGATCACGGTGATAGAGGGCCATCGAGCCGAAGGCCCTCTCGACAACCATCTGGCCGAGGCGGACGTTGCTGGCCTTCAAGGCGATATCGGTGACCCGGTGCACCGCCATGCCCGGGGAGACCTCCATCCAAAGACAGGCGTCCCCTGGAATCGGCAGGAATCCCTGGCTGACGGAGCCCATGTAGGCAGCCAGCTGAGGCTGCAACGAATCGATGAACACGTACGTGCGCAGCTCGATCGACTGCACCTGACTGCTCATCAGCCGCGGCGCTTCGCTGTCCGTGGTGATCACACAGCTGGCACCGGCAGACGATGAATGCACCTCGGTACCGGTGACGAGAGCACTTCCGCCACGCCGCCTCTCGCGGCCCTCGAAACTGGCGAAACGATTCATGGCGGGGAGTGTAACGGACGATTTCGAGTCCGGGCCCTCAGAGCAGCTGGACGGCCTGAAGCCTTGCGCCGCAATGGTGAGCCGATACCGTCCGCTCAGTTTCGGTCTGATCTGTGGCGCTTCCTGAGCAATCCCCGGTGAACACCGTCGACATGCCCGCCGATCAGGCCCTCGGCATGGTGAGTTTCGGCCTGATGCAGCGCCTGGCCCAGGACGGGCAGGTGGATCTGCCATGGCTGGAGACCCCCCGCAACGAGGATCTCGAGCGCAGCCGCCAGCTGCGCCTGCGTCTGGAACTCACCGCCTTGGCCATCGACACCGGAGCCCCCCTGAGCACCGCTGAGGTCAGCCTGCTGCTGGGCGCACGCCCCGGGAGCGAACGCGTCGAGCGTGGTGGGCTCGTGGCACGCCGGATCACCCGTAACGTCTGGCGTCTCAGCCGACTGGACCAGGATGAGCGTCAGGGCGGCTATCGCACCGATGGCTTCCGCCGCCGGCTCTGAAGAGAGGCTCTGAAGAGAGGCTCTGAAGACCATGGCGGGATGATCCGGACGGTGATCAATCCCGAACGGATCCCTAAGAGATTGCTCCAGACCTGGTGCGTAGGGCCCTTCGTCTTGCAAGTTGAAGACAACCCCTTGCCAAGGAGCGGCCGATGGCCGGGCCCACGCTGCTGAAGGAAACCGGACCTCGGGAGGTGTTCTGCGGACTCACCTCGATCGTGTGGCTGCACCGGCGCATGCCGGATGCCTTTTTCCTGGTGGTCGGATCACGAACCTGCGCCCATCTGATCCAGAGCGCAGCAGGGGTGATGATCTTCGCCGAACCTCGCTTCGGCACCGCCATTCTCGGAGAACGGGATCTGGCCGGACTGGCGGACGCCCATGAGGAGCTGGACCGGGTCTGCCATGAACTGCTGGAACGCCGGCCCGAAATCCGCACGCTGTTTCTGGTGGGCTCCTGCCCCAGCGAGGTGATCAAGCTGGATCTGGCCCGTGCTGCTGAACGGCTCAACGAGGAGATGCAAGGCCGGGTTCGGGTGGTGAACTACTCCGGCAGCGGCATTGAAACCACCTTCACGCAGGGGGAGGACGGGGCTCTCGCCGCGCTGGTGCCGCTGCTTCCCGCCAGCGAAGAGCGTCAGCTGCTGCTGGTGGGCACCCTCGCCGATGCCGTGGAGGACCGGCTGATTCACCTGTTCGGACGCCTGGGCATCGAGGCGATCCGCAGCCTGCCGCCTCGCCAGTCCACGGATCTGCCACCGGTCGGACCCGGCACCACCGTGCTGCTCACCCAGCCCTTCCTCACCGAAACCGCTCGATTGCTCCGCGATCGCGGAGCAACGGTGCTCACCGCCCCCTTCCCACTGGGCGCAGAGGGCAGCCGCCGCTGGATGGAGGCCGGTGCCAACGCCTTCCAGGTGCCCGCGGAACGACAGGCCGAGGTGCTGGACCCCCTGATGGAGCGCGCCCGGATCGCCCTGGAACCCCATCGGAAGGTGCTGAGCGGAAAGCGCATCTTCCTGCTGCCGGAATCCCAGCTGGAGCTGCCCCTCGCACGGTTCCTGCAGCGGGAATGCGGCATGGAACTGGTGGAGGTCGGCACCCCCTATCTCAACCGCGAGCAGATGGCCGAGGAGCTGGCCCTGCTGCCGGAAGGCACGCCGGTGATGGAGGGTCAGCACGTCGAACTGCAGCTCGACCGGGTGCGTGACAGCGCTCCGGATCTGGTGGTCTGCGGCATGGGCCTGGCCAATCCCCTGGAAGCCGAGGGCATCGCCACCAAATGGTCGATCGAACTCGTGTTCAGCCCGATCCACGGCATTGATCAGGCCGGCGATCTCGCCGAACTGTTCTCGCGTCCCCTGCGCCGCCGTCATCTGATTCAGCCCGGCCTGAATCCCTCCCTCGCCGTCGACCCCGTTCACGCCTGACGCCATGCAACTCACGCTCTGGACCTACGAAGGCCCCCCTCATGTCGGCGCCATGCGCATCGCCGCCTCGATGCGGGGGGTGCACTACGTGCTGCATGCCCCACAGGGGGACACCTACGCCGACCTGCTCTTCACGATGATCGAGCGCAGAGGCCAGCGGCCGCCGGTGACCTACACCACCTTCCAGGCCCGCGACCTGGGCGGTGACACGGCGGAACTGGTGAAGCGGCACGTGCGCGAGGCGGTGGATCGCTTCCAGCCCGATGCCCTGCTGGTCGGCGAGAGCTGCACCGCCGAACTGATCCAGGACCAGCCCGGGGCTCTGGCCCAGGGCATGGGACTCGAGATGCCCGTGGTCACTCTGGAACTGCCCGCTTACAGCAAGAAGGAGAACTGGGGTGCTGCGGAGACCCTCTATCAGCTGGTGCGCAGCCTGCTGAAGTCGCAGGTGCCGGAGCAGGCCAGTCACAACCCTCTGGCCTGGAAGCAGGAGGGCCGGCGCCCCAGGGTGAACCTGCTGGGACCCTCGCTGCTGGGCTTCCGCTGCCGCGATGATGTGCTGGAGGTGCAGCGGCTGCTGACGCTGCACGGCATCGATGTGGGTGTGGTGGCGCCGCTGGGAGCGGGGGTGGACGACCTGTCACGGCTGCCCGCAGCGGATCTGAACGTGTGTCTGTACCCCGAGGTGGCCGAATCCAGCTGCATCTGGCTGGAGCGCAACTTCGGCATGCCGTTCACACGCACGGTGCCGATCGGCATCGGCGCCACCCATGACTTCCTCCGCGAACTGCATGGGCTGCTGGGCATGGATCCGCCCGACACCCGCGAGGGACATCAGCGCTCCCGCCTGCCCTGGTATTCCGAATCGGTCGACTCCACCTACCTCACAGGCAAGCGGGTGTTCATCTTCGGAGACGGCACCCATGCCCTGGCCGCAGCACGGATCTGCCGGGAGGAGCTGGGCTTCGAGGTGGTGGGTCTCGGCACCTACAGCCGCGAGATGGCACGGCCGGTGAGGGCCGCCGCCAAGGCCATGGGGCTGGAGGCCCTGATCAGCGACGACTACCTGGCCGTGGAGGCCGCCATGGCGGAGGCGGCTCCCGAGCTGGTGCTGGGCACCCAGATGGAACGGCACAGCGCCAAGCGGCTGGGCATTCCCTGCGCGGTGATCAGCACCCCGATGCACGTGCAGGATGTGCCGGCCCGCACCAGCCCCCAGATGGCCTGGGAGGGGGCGAACGTGATCTTCGACGCCTGGGTGCACCCGCTGATGATGGGGCTGGAGGAGCACCTGATCGGCATGTTCCGCCACGATTTCGAATTCGTGGACGGTCACCAGAGCCATCTGGGCCATGCCGGTGGCTCCGGTGCTGCCGGTGACTCCGCAGAGGCGGAGCTCAGCGATGTGCCTGAACTCGGGGACGACGCCCTGGTGTGGACCGCCGATGGCGAAGCGGAACTGCGCAAGATCCCCTTCTTTGTGCGTGGAAAGGTGAAACGCAACGCCGAGGCCTATGCCCGCCAGGCCGGCTGCCGGGAGATCAGCAGCGAAACGCTGTATGACGCAAAAGCCCACTACAAGGCATGAGCATTTGCACTCATTTCTTTTCAATCAAGCCGAAGAAAATGCGCAGATCCTTGGCAGCAAGCAGCGCAGATCTTTCGTTTCTTGGTGAAAACCTGCCGGCATACATCCGCTGCTGTTGAATGAAGCCACACCTCTTGTGAAGGTCGCTGAATGACCACGACCCTGACGCGGCCGGCTGACGGCGAAGGCAGTGTGCAGGTCCATCAGGACCCCTCGATGAACATCCAGGAGGAAACCCTGGTGATCGCTGTCTACGGCAAGGGCGGCATCGGCAAATCCACCACGTCCTCCAATCTTTCGGCCGCTTTCTCGAAGCTGGGCAAGCGGGTGCTGCAGATCGGTTGCGATCCGAAGCACGACAGCACGTTCACCCTCACCCACAAGATGGTGCCGACGGTGATCGACATCCTCGAGGAGGTGGACTTCCACAGCGAGGAGCTGCGTCCGGAGGACTTCGTGTTCACCGGCTTCAACGGCGTTCAGTGCGTGGAGAGCGGCGGCCCTCCGGCGGGCACCGGATGCGGTGGCTACGTCACGGGCCAGACCGTGAAGCTGCTCAAGGAGCACCACCTGCTGGAAGACACCGATGTGGTGATCTTCGATGTGCTCGGCGATGTGGTGTGCGGCGGATTTGCTGCACCGCTGCAGCACGCCAATTACTGCCTGATCGTGACGGCGAACGATTTCGATTCGATCTTCGCGATGAACCGGATCGTGCAGGCGATCCAGGCCAAGGCCAAGAACTACAAAGTGCGGCTGGGCGGTGTCGTCGCCAATCGCTCCGCAGACACCGATCAGATCGACAAGTTCAATGCCCGCACGGGCCTGCGCACGATGGCCCACTTCAAGGATGTGGATGCCATCCGCCGCTCACGGCTGAAGAAGTGCACCATCTTCGAAATGGACGATGACGACGAAGCGGTGCAGGCGGTGCGCCGGGAGTACCTGCGCCTGGCCCAGAACATGTTGGAGAACGTGGAACCCCTGGAAGCCACATCCCTGAAAGATCGGGAGATCTTCGACCTGCTGGGCTTCGACTGATCAACCGGCCCGATCAGAGCCCGACCAGCCGCAGTGACAGATCCCAGACGCGCCGCGCCGTGTCGGGATCGGTGGCCTTGTCAGACAGTTCCTGGCTGAACTGCTGACCGTCCTTGCTCTGACGGTTACCCCAGCTCCAGTGCACACCGGACTCTGCGAAATCCGGATCCGCCACCACCTGGGCCACCCGCTCACCCGCCAGGGCCTGGGAGACGTAGCCACCGGTGATGTTCTTCTGAAACCACGGGAAGATCGTCTGAAAGGCCTTCGGGGTGTTGCGGAACAACGGCGTGTCGGCAACACAGCCCGGATACAGCGACGTGAAGGTGATGCCCGTCTCCCCGTGCAGGCGCCGATGCAGCTCCTGGGTGGTGATCATGTTGCAGAGCTTGCTGTCCTTGTAGGCCTTGCCTGGCTTGAACGGTTTGCCGCTGGCCATGCTGATCGGCTCCAGGAAGCCCGCCTCAAAGCCGGAGAGATCACCGAGATCCGCCGGGGCAGGGATCGGGATCTTGCCACCCAGCTCCTTGGAGTTGGCCGTCACCGTGCCGAGGATCACAACGCGCCTGGACGGGTGGCTCGAGGCCCTGATCCGATCCAGCAGCAACTGAACCAACAGGAAATGGCCGAAGTGATTGGTGGCCATCGAGATCTCATAGCCCTGCGGAGAACGCTCCGGCTGCTTCAGCTTCGGCTTGTACACCGCGGCATTGCAGACCAGCGCATCCACTCCACCGGGGAGCTTCTCCACCGCCGAACGGACGCTGTCCAGATCACCCAGATCCATCAGCACATGCTGGAGACGGTCCTTGGGAATCTCCATTTCATCGGCAGCACCAGCCGCTCTCTGGGGACTGCGGTTGGCGGTGATCACCGTCCAGCCCCGTTCCACGAGGGCCTTGGTGGCGTTGAGACCGACCCCAGAGGTGGTGCCGGTGATCAGAACGGTGCCCGGAGTTCCCATCGCTGCTGCCCCTCAGAAGCGATCAGTCTGCAGTGTTGAGCGCATGTCCAGCCAAAGGCGACAGGATTCTCAGCGCCAGATCACACGCAGACGGTTGGGGGCGATCCACTGGTCCTGTTCACCGATGAGGCGCTCTTCACCGCCGATGCTGAACAGACGGTCGAAGCGTTGCTGCAGCGATTCCAGCTTGGCGGTTTCAACGGTCACCACAGCATTGATTTCGCCGTGCCGTTCCAGCCGCTCCTGATACGCCATCGACAGCCGAACCAGGCTGACGCAGCCCAGCAGAACGAATCCGAGCTTCACCGCGAGCGCCAGAACACTGCACTGCAGCTCTCGGCGGTCGTTCTGACGCTGGATGACGGACGCCAGCGTTGCGGCATCAACCGGACGACTGGCTGGTGGTGGAGCAGTTGACGAAGCCAACTGACAGGGTCAGCTGATCGTTTGTAACGCAGCGAACCATTGCTGCCAAGCCCCACCGCAACAGAAGGGGATCAGGCCTCGTACAGGCTGATGGAGAGGCGCAGAGCGAGCACCGCAGCGTGGGCAGCCACCACAAGGGCGATGAAGATCTCTGGCGAGGTCAGGGCGCTGGCCATGGATGCAGTCCGGGGAAACCGTCCCATTGTTCTTCAGAGGGACGGCTGCGCGCCATCATTCGCAAAGGCCTGTCACACCTCACCATGGAATCGGTCCAGATCGATGCCGATGCGATCCGTCGTCTCGATCTCACGCCACTGCAACCGTGGGCAGCCAGATCCCTGGGGGAGGTTCTCACCCAGGGGGCGACCCTGGAGCTGAGCTTCGACTGGCCTCGCCAGGCCGACGACCCGAGAGAGCTCGCGGAATGCCCCGAACCGCGGCTGTGGGCGCTGAGGGCCGACGCCCGCCACCCCTGGCTGCCGTTGGTGCTGGAGCGGGATCAGGGCAGCCTGATCCGTCACGTGGCCATGGTGGTCCCCCACCGGTTCAGCCGCACCGATGGACTGCGCTTCGAGCCCGAAGCCCTGGAGCTCTGGATCACCCATCGTCTGATGCAGCTGGACGACCTCTGCAGCCAGACCCTGGGACGATCGATGCGGGGCAACCTGTCCCAGATGGCCGCCTCCCTCGGCTACGAGCTGGATGCCGGCTTCTGGACCCTGCTGGACGGAGCCGTCAGCTGAGCACCAGATGCAGGGCCCGCCGACAGCTGTCGATCGCCAGCACGATCGCAAGACCCCGCAGCAGCCGCACCAGCAGCAGCGCATCGAACTGATCCAGGCGGCTCGCGGTCCAGCGGGCGGCGATCGCCGCCACCCCCCCCAGGAGCAGTCCCATCACCGGTACCCCACGCCCCTCATGCAGAAACTGCAGCGACGCGGCCGAGGCGGAGCAGAACACCGCCACGGTGCTGAGACGCACCGCCTGGTGGATCGGAACCCCGAACGGACCGTTCATCAGCGGCACCATCACCAGTCCTCCCCCCAGCCCCAGCATTCCGGCGGTCCAGCCGGCGATGCAGCCGGTTCCGGAGAGCTTCAGCGCCTTGGCATCGAGGTCAACCTCCTCCGTTTCCTGTTCAGGCCGCGGCCGCACGGTGAACGCCAGCACGATGTAGATCATGGTCTGCATGGCCAGCAGCACCCAGCCCGATGCCCAGCCGGCCAGGCCCCCGAACACCAGGGCTGAACCGAAGGCCGCCAGACCGATGGACAGACCGGATCGCCAGGGCAGGCTGTCGCCGCTCAGGTGCGTGATGGTGCCGGCCAGAGCCGTGGGCACGATGGCGAAACTGCTGGTGGCCAGGGCCTGATGGGGCGGCAGATCCAGCCAGAGCAGCAGGGGCGCGAAGATCAGACCGCCGCCGATTCCCAGCAGACCGGCCAGCCCTCCGGCGAACAGTCCCAGAGCGATGAGCAGGGGATAGTCCCACCAGGGCAGCACGGCTTCAGCGAGAACATGATCACCAGCATGACGAGCGATGCTCCACGGGGGCGCCTGCTGCCGATGCTGTGCGCCGATGGTCCCTGGCAGATGGCCCTCGATCAGATGCTTCTGGAGCAGACGGATCCGAGGCCGGTGCTGCGGTTCTATCGCTGGTCAGGGGCATGGCTCTCCCTGGGCCGCCACCAGCGGCAATGGCCTGACCACTGGCGTGACCTGGCCGCGGAAGGTCATCTCTCGATCGTGAGGCGCCCCAGTGGAGGCCAGGCGGTGCTGCATGCCGGAGGACTCACCTATGCCTTGATCTGGCCCGGAGCTCCCCGCCAGCGCCGTCAGGCCTATCGGGAGGCCTGCCACTGGCTGATCGAAGGCTTCCGGTCGCTGGGGGATGAGCTGCGCTTCGGTGACGAAGCGGCCACGGGGGAGGACGCGAACTGCTTCGCGCGCTCCACCGTGGCCGATCTGGTGGATGGCCGCGGCATCAAGCGCATCGGCAGTGCCCAGCGGTGGCAGAGGGGCCGTCTGCTGCAGCACGGCGAGATCCTGCTCGACCCTCCGGCGGACCTGTGGCGTGCGGTGTTCCGGGAGACCACTCCGGCTCCGGCGGCGGCGGCCATCCCACGGCGAGGACTGGAGCAGCATCTGTTCCTGGCACTGCAAAGGCAGTGGCCGGAGCTGGGCTGGAGCGAGCAACCACTCACGACGGTGGAACGTCAGGAGCTGGAGCTGCGGGTGTCCGTCTCGGCAGCCTGCATCGACTCCACCACCTGAGGCAGCATCGCCAGGCCCATGGGGTAACCGTTCTGCTTGCGGGCCTCCTCCAGGATCGGTGGCGGCAGCCGCACCCCCAGCTTCTGAAGCACCGCTTCGCCCACATCCATGCGGTCGATCGTGCCGGAGGGAAGACCAGCGGGACCGAACACCAGAAGACGCCCCTGACTGGTTTGCTCCAGGGCCTCGATCGCTTTCCAGAGCGGCTCGCGATCGTGGATGGAAGGCAGTTCCTCCAGAGGGCGCAGATGATCCTCCAGGCGCTGACGGTCCCACTGCTGCACCGGCAGATCCCGCAGCGGCTGATCATCCACCCATCCGATCCAGCGACCGCCGCGGCAGATCAGCACCCAGTCATCCCCGCGGCCGCCTTCGGACTCCCGCAGACGCATGCTGCTGAGCTGGCGCAGGCTCTGATCCGACTCCAGCACCCGAAAACGACGGCCGGCTGCATCCGACACCTTGAGATCCTGAAGCACTTTCTGAAGCACCAGCATCTGGGCCTGGCCCCGGTTGGCACCGAGACCGAACCAGCCGATCAGCATCAGAAACACACCTGAAAAACCGCCACCGCGCACGAGCAGCAGCACGCCCATCACGATCAGCAGCGTCGAGAGCGCTCGCCCGGAAGCGGAGGCCACCTGCATTCCGCGTTTCTGACTACCGCTGAACTTCCAGACGAGAGCCTTGAGGATCTGACCGCCGTCCAGCGGCAGGCCGGGCAGAAGATTGAACAGGCCCAGCATCAGATTGAGAGCGCCCAGCTGGGTCAGCACCATCGCCAGCAGCGGACGGCCTCCATCCAGGGACGGTGCGGAGAGCAACAGCCCCAGGGCCAGGATCAGGCTCACCAGCGGGCCGGCGGCAGCGATGCGCAGACTTCCCATCGCCGTGTCGCAGTCACGTTCGATCCGAGCGATGCCGCCGAGGTGGAAAAGCGTGATGCTGCGGACCTTCACCCCCTCCCGCAGCGCCATCAGGGCATGGCCGAGCTCATGCAGCAGAACGGAGAGAAACAGCAGAAGAGCCGTGAGCAGACCAAGCCCCCAGCTGGTGCCTGCTGCCACGGCAGGCGTGACTGTGGCAGCGAAACGCGACTGGAAGATCATGGTGAAGAGCACCACGGACACCAGCCAGCTGGGCTGAATGAACAGGGGAATCCCGCGGATTTTCAGAAGTTGCCAGCCCTCTCCCAAAACGGCCTTCCCAGGGTGTCGCCGCGGCGACGGATGTCCCCGATCCTAAGGAGAGTGAACAGCACGACTTTTGCCTGAGCAGCAGACGCCACAACCGGCCCTCAAGATCTGCGGGCTCACGGAGACAGACCAGGCCCTGGCCATCGCTGCCATGGGGGTGGACGCGATCGGCGTGATCGGCGTCGCTGAAACACCCCGCTTCGTTGAGGCCACGGCTCGACGCCATCTGTTCGAGGCCCTGGCCCGCGAGGCAGCCGGTGTGCAGCGCGTCTGGGTGGTGGCCGAGCCGGATGATGCCAGCCTTGCCGAGGCCCTGGCCGGTGAAGGAGCCCCCAGCGTGGTGCAGCTCCACGGAGAGGAATCCCCGGAACGCTGCCAGTCTCTGAAACAGCGTTACCCGCAGGTGCAGTGGTGGAAGGCACTGCGGCTGCGGTCTTCCGCTGATCTGCAGAAGCTGAACCCGTACCTCGACCATGTCGATGCCCTGCTGCTCGATGCCTGGAGTCCGGGTCAGCTGGGAGGCACCGGTCATCGGTTGCCCCTGGACTGGCTGGCGGATACCGAGCTGCCGTTGCCCTGGTGGCTGGCGGGCGGCATCAGTGCCGAGTGGGTTCCCGAGCTGCTGAACCGGGTTCATCCGCATGGTCTCGATGCCTCGAGCCGACTGGAAACAGCCCCTGGCCGCAAGGATCTCAGCCGGGTCGAAGCCCTTGTGAAGGTCGTGCGGGAGCAACGCCGTTAGTCATCAAAAACGCACGGTTTCACCATGGCCCGCTTGTCTCCTGTCTTCATGCTGGGCGCATCGCTGGCAGCGACCCTTCTCACCCAGAGCTCCGGACAGGGTCAGGGGGTTCTGGTGGGTTGCAGGCTTGGAGCCACGCAGCAGTGCGTGCCGGGTCTCACGATGACTCCGCAGCAGCAGATCAAAGTGCTGAGCAGCGGATCACCTCAGACACGATCGCGGAGGGGATGGTGGAGCAGACCCTCGAAGGACTGCGACGGTTCGATCTGACTGGTTCCGCCAGCTGCCGGGCCAGACGAACTGGCAACTGGTGGGGGAAGTGGATTCCCGCAGCTACCGGCTTGGCTCAGACGACATGAACGGGAACGTGATGGCCGTGGTGGCCATGCGCCCGGTGATCAGGTGCTCAGCAGAGCATCCTGCTGACGCACGAGCTCGAAGAATTCCTGCTTCAGGCTGGGATCGTGGCGGAAGTCACCGCGGACCACAGAGTTCACCATGCTGGTCTGAGGCTCCTTCACACCGCGCCACTTCATGCAGTAGTGCTGAGCCTTGATGATGATGCCCAAGCCCTGGGGCTCACACAGCTTCTCGATTTCATCGGCCAGGATCATCACGGCCTCTTCCTGGATGTGAGGGCGGGAAAAGACCCAGTCGGCCACCCTGGTGAACTTGGACAGGCCGATCACCCTGGCACCGGGCTTGATGCCGATCCAGCAGTTGCCCATGATCGGAACCAAGTGGTGGGAACAGGCGGATCGCACCGTGATCGGGCCCACGGTGTAGATCTCGTCGAGCTGCTTCACATTCGGGAAGCTGGCGACCTTCGGCTGCTCGTGATAGCGGCCTTTGAACACCTCATGGAGGTACATCTTCGCGACACGCTCAGCCGTCTCATGGGTGTTGTGATCGTTGTCGATGTCGATCACCAGGCTGCGCAGCAGATCGCGAACCTTGTCTGCCACTTCAATCTGGAGTTCAGCCAGCTCACCGGGCTCGAGGTGGGCTGCGATGTTGTCATTGGCCAGGAACGAGACACCTCGCTCCTGGAGACGTTCACGAATGCAGGCTGAAACAGCCGGCTTGAGGATGTTGCTGATGCCGTTGGTCGTGGATCTGGCAAGTCCGTTGCCATTGCCGTTGCCGTTCTGGGCAGCGCCGTTGGAGACGAAAGGGACGGTGGAAGTCATGGGGTCTTCAGAAGGCGCCGATGGCCGGCATCAGGGTGAGGTCTTCGATGACCTGGTTGGTCGGTTGCTCGGCCAGATGCAGCAGGGCTTGGGCCGCCTGATCGATGCTGAGCATGGCACGACGATCGAAATCGCTTTGTACGGTTTCCGCATCCCACAGGGATGAATTCACCGCACCGAGGGTGAGGGTGCAGGCGCGAACGCCATGACAGCGTTCCTCCTCCGCCAGACAGCGGGTGAAACGCACCAGCGCAGCCTTGGTGACCGAGTAGGCCCCCCATTGGGGAAAGGCGTTGTGCGCGGCATGGCTGCTGACGTTGATCACCAGTCCTCCCTGCGCGCGCATGGCCGGAACCACGGCTGCGCAGACCTGCACGACACTGGTGAGATTGAGCTGCAGCAGCCACTGCCAGCGCTCGAGAGTCATGGCCAGGAGGTCACCCGTGTAGGCAGCCCCGGCATTGTTCACCAGCACCGATGGTGCATCGCCCTGGCTCAGAAGGTTGCTCATCGCAGGTGCGATGGCAGCTGGATCGGTCAGGTCGACCGCTTCAGCCGCCACGGAACAGCCTGATGGGCTGAGAGCCGTGCGCAGATCTTCAAGCTGATCGCCGCTGCGAGCAGTGAGCATGAGATCCCAACCCTTGTGGGCGAGAAGCTCAGCTGCTCGACGGCCGATTCCACGACTTGCTCCAGTGATCAGGGCCGTAGGCAAGTCGGGTTAGCAAACCGACACACCTTAAGCGGCAAAACGCGATTCGTGTGACGTTCCTTCAAAAAATTGCCCCATTGCTCGAAATTTGCTGTATCTGTGCGCCCTCAGATCGGTCTCGGAAAGGGTCAGCAGCTCATCCAGATGGCGATCGATGGCTGATCGAAGCGTCTGGCCTGCCTCCAGAGGCGCCCAGTTGTTGCCACCGGCAGGCTCGGGAAGCACCTCATCCACCAGGCCCAGCTTCAGCAGATCAGGTCCTGTGATCCGCAGCGCCTCCGCAGCTTCAGGCGCCTTGGCGGCATCCCGCCAGAGGATCGAGGCACAGGCTTCGGGGCTGGCAACGGTGTAGACGCTGTGCTCGAACATGAGCAAGCGGTCGGCCACGCCGATCCCCAGCGCACCACCGGAGCCGCCTTCGCCGATGACGGTGGCGATCACGGGGACCCGCAGTCGGAACATCTCACGCAGATTCACAGCAATCGCCTCGCCTTGCCCCTGTTCCTCGGCCTGCAGGCCCGCGTAGGCGCCAGGAGTGTCGATGAAGGTGATCACCGGCAGACGGAACCGGTCGGCATGATCCATCAGGCGCAGAGCCTTGCGGTACCCCCCCGGGGTGGCCATCCCGAAGTTGCGGGCGACATTTTCCTTGGTGTCTCGACCCTTCTGGTGGCCGATCAGAACGACGGGCCGATCGCCGAGTCGACCGAGGCCACCCACAAGGGCCTGATCGTCATTGCCGCGACGGTCACCGTGAAGTTCGACCCAGTCGTCACAGAACATCTGGATGAAGTCCAGGGTGCTGGGCCGGTGCGGGTGCCTGGCCACCTGAATCTTCTGAGAAGGCGACAGCGATTGGAAGATCTCCTGCCGGCGTTTCGCAGCGAGCGTCTCCAGCTGATGCAGCTGCTGACTGACATCGACCTCCGAATCACGGGCCAGCTGACGGATCTGCTCGATCTGCTGCTCCAGCTCCACTAGGGGCTTCTCGAACTCAAGCAGGGGTCGGCGCGGCATGGTCAGGAAAGTGAGTGGGCGGCGACGTCAGGCGGCGGCGGCCTGAAGCCTGGACTGGAGATTGAGGGTGGAAAAGCCGTGACGGACAGACGCGGCTCCGATGAAATCCATCTTCTCCAGGGTGATGTTGTTGCGTCCCCAGCTGAAGTTGGTGTGGCAGCGCTCGAACTCAAGCAGCATCGCCTCCGCGAAACAGGCGAACATCTGTCGCTGTGGTTTCTCCATTTCGGCGATTTCCATCATCGTCCAGCCGATGTCACGACAGAACTCGACGATGCCTCCCTTGAGGACGTGGATGCCTCCGCCGGCGACCTTCGCATCCAGATTCTTGGGATACCCCCCATCAATCATCAGACAGGGGCTGCGCAGGCTGTCCTGATCGATCTGGAGCGTGCGCGGCATGCTCGCCACCCAGACGACCACATCGGCTTCCGGCAGAGCCTCCTCCAGCGTGAGGATGCGACCGCCGCCGAGCTCCTTCTGGAGATCCATGAGCGGCTGCTGCTGCCGGGCCACCAGCAGCAGCTCGCCGACTCCCGTTCTTGCGGACAGCCAGCGGCAGACGGCGCTGCCGATGTCGCCGGTGGCTCCCACCACCGCGACTTTGGCTGTGCTCAGGTCGATCCCGAGCGAAGGGGCGTTGTTCTCCACCTGACGGCAAATCACCCAGGCGGTGTGCGTGTTTCCGGTGGTGAACCGACGCCAGTCGAGGGTTGTGCTGCGAACCGTCTGGTTCTGCAGCAGGTTGAAGTTTTCGAAAATGATGGACGTGAACCCGCCGAGAGCAGTGATGGCGATGTCCTTCTTCTGAGCCAGCTCCATCGCGTTGAGCACCTTGCGACGTGCCGTTTTGAAACGGCTGAGCATCTCGGGCACGAAGCAGGAGTCGATGTAGGCACCCTCGATGGTGGTGCCGACGGGACTGGTGACCTGAACATGCTCCACCAGTTGAGGCGGGGCGCTGCACCAGACGTCGAGATCCCCCTCCGCGATGTGATCGAAGCCGAGTTCCATCGCTTTGCGACGCGCAGCGTCAAAACTCGTTGAGTGTCCGATCAGACCAAACATGCAGCGCCCTAAATGTTCAGAGTTGAGCTATCCCGACCGTCCATGCTCCCACGGCGCACCCAATCGGGGGGAAGGTGCCTGTGGAGAAACCGGAGAAGGACGCCGGTAAGGGATTCAGAGCGCGAGAGCTGCAGCGGCCATACGGGCAATATCCCTTGAGCTGAAACCGATCTCACTGAGGGCTTCGTTGTAGGCGATCAGGAAGTCCTCGATCAGATCCTCTTTTTCCATGTGCAGAACCGCGGCATCGGCTGCCACGTCCTCCAGCATCGAGCGGATCAGCGGCAGATTGGCCTTGTTGGCTTCGAATAATTCCTCTTTGCTGGCCTCAAAATTGGCTTTCAGCCATTCCTGGCCGTAGTTGAGGTGGGTGTACTCATCCTTCACCACACCTTCTGTGATCTTGCGGGCGAAGGGATCCGCCACGGGGATATAGATGTGGTAAGCGGAGATCGCAAAAGCTTCGATCAGCAGGGCCTGGATCAGCAGGCAGGTGACAACCTTGCCCTCCTTCAGAGCACTCTGGAAGTTGCCGTGCAGGGGTTCGAAGAACTTGCGGGCGAACGCCATGTCTGCCTGCACACCCAGGTTGCGTCCACAGGATGTGAAGCCCTTCATGTGCTTCATCTCCATGCGGGCCAGGCGGGCCAGCTCCTCAGCCTGATCGGGGATCAGGGTGCCAAGCGAAATGTAGTTGTCGTGAGCTTCCTGCTCTCCCTCGATCACGATCGCGTTGATCCGGCTGTACGCGTCCTTGTAGGCCTCTGTGGTGAAGTCCGGCAGTGCATCCTGACCCTCCATCACAGATGCCTCAGGTGCATTGAGGGTCGTCATAGGACGCTTCAGACCAGATTCGGTAGAACAGACAATAACCAGTGCCCCCGGTTCTGGAGACCACGCCGTTCTCAGTTCACGACCCGGACACCCCGGTTGAAGCGGCGTTCAGAGGCGGCCAATCGCTTGCCAGCAGGGCCTTGAACTGCCTCAGCCAGTGCTCAACGAGGCGTTCCTCGAGGCGGCCACCCAACTCCACAGAGGCCGATCGGCTGTCGCCAATGACGCCGCTGGCACTGAGATCACGGGCCAACCATGCACACGGAGCTGCCCCTTCCAGGCTCCAGTCCCCCGGGGCGGCTGGCGGCAGACCATCCACGGGACGCTCAGGCCCCACCAACTCCGGCGCCAGCCGGAGCATCAGGCTGGTCTCGGCCTCGGCAGCGTGAAGACCCTGCTCCAGTTCAGCCTCGGAAATCAATCCAGACAACCCGTCGACACCGCTCCAGAGGAAACAGGGCAGCACCGCCATCTGGGGACAGCGGACCCGCAGCTGACGGGCTGCCACCTGAAGCAGCGCGATCTGGCCGCCGTGGGCGTTGAACAGAACCAGACGCCTCACGCCCTGGTCCGCCAGCTGTTCACCCACCCGATCCACAAGCGCGATCAGCAGGTCCGCCGGCAGGCTCAAGGTGCCGGGGAACGACGCATGCTCCGGGGAGAATCCGATCGCCTGGACCGGCAACCGCCAGATGGGAAGCAGAGGATCCAGACCCAGCAGCACCGCATCGAGAATCCGCTCGGCGAACAGGGCATCGGTGGCCAGCGGCAGCTGCGGTCCGTGCTGTTCACAGGCACCAAAGGGCCAGACCACGGTGGCTCCCGGTTGCTGCATGGCTGCAGTCGCGGCCGGCCAGCTGAGGTGATCGAATCGGCAGTCCCGAGGCGGCATCGTCATCCGGAGACGCAGTTCAATCCCAGATTGGCTGTCAGAATGGTTGTTTGACGAACCTTCGGGTCCATGGCCGAAGCCGGCAGTCCGCAGCCCAACAGACCGAGTGCACCGAAGCCGGCCGCAGACCCCAATCGCAAGCCACCGCAGGTGATGCAGATCAACCGGCGGCAGGAGCAGCTCCAGAGGGAAGCCGCGGAAGCACGGGCCGCCGCGGAAGCGGCCGCAGAGAAGGCACGGAAGCTGGAGGAGGCCGCCGGTCTGGCCAGTCCGCCTCCGCGGGATCAGGATCCGCGGAGACCGGAGCAGAGCCGAGCGATCCCAGGCGAGGCGGATGAGGATCGCTTCGATCTGGGCGACATGGAAGGCATGACCATGGCCGACCTGCTGGGAGCCCCCGATCAGGAGCGCAAGAAGCCGCAGGAGGAACGCAATATCCCGCGCAGCGTTGATGACTTCGACTTCGATGAGGAAGCCTTCCTCGCTGCTCTCGACGAGAACGCACCGGTGGGCACGACCGGCGAAGTGATCACCGGAAAGGTGATCGGGCTGGAGAGCGACGGTGTCTACGTCGACATCGGCGGCAAGGCCCCCGGTTTCATGCCCAAGAGCGAAGCCGGGCTCGGGGTGATCACCAACTTCCGGGAACGCTTTCCCAAGGGGCTCGAGGTGGAGGTGCTCGTCACCCGGGAACAGAACGCCGACGGCATGGTCACCATCAGCTGCCGGGCCCTGGCTCTGCGCAAAAGCTGGGAACGCGTCAAGGAGATGGAGAAGCAGGGCAAGGTCGTCCAGGTGATCGTCAACGGGTTCAACCGCGGTGGTGTCACCTGCGATCTCGAGGGTCTGCGCGGATTCATCCCCCGCTCGCAGCTTCAGGACGGGGAGAACCATCAGGAGCTGGTCGGCAAGACCCTCGGCGTGGCATTCCTTGAGGTGAACTCCGAGACCCGCAAACTGGTGCTCTCGGAGAAGCGCGCTGCCGTTGCGGCCCGCTTCTCAGAACTGGAGGTGGGCCAGCTGGTGGAAGGTCAGGTGGCCGCGGTGAAGCCGTACGGTCTGTTCATCGACCTGGGGGGCATCAGTGGCCTGCTGCACCAATCGATGATCACCAACGGCAGCCTGCGCTCGATCCGGGAGGTCTTTGACCAGGGCGATCGCGTGAAGGCGATGATCACGGAACTGGACCCCGGCCGCGGACGCATCGGGCTGAACACCGCCCTGCTGGAAGGGCCTCCAGGTGAACTGCTTGTGGAGAAGGACAAAGTGATGGCGGAAGCGGCCGATCGCGCCTCCCGCGCCCAGAACATGCTGAAGAAACAGGAACAGGACGCTGGATGACGTCTGCCGACTGGGAGCTGGACTTCTATTCCAGGCCGATCCTGGAGCCTGACGGACGCAAGCGCTGGGAGCTGTTGATCACCTCCACACCGACCCTGTCGGACCCGATCGCTCCGTTCCGGTTCATCAAGTGCTGCCCCTCCGGTGAGGTGAATTCGCTCTGGCTCACCCAGGCCCTGCGGGAAGCGGGTGCTGCCGCCGAGGACGCCGGCTGGAGTGCCCCCCAGCGTCTGCGCTGCTGGCGCAGCTCCATGCGCACGATGGTGCAGCGGGCCGCCGCCGAACTCAGCCTTGAGGTGATCCCGAGTCGACGCACCTATGCGCTGCTGGACTGGCTGCAGCAGCGGCAGCGGGAGGTTTACCCCAGCCTCGAGGGATTCATGGCCGGACCGCTGGCTCCACCCCCCGCCCCGGTTCCGACCCCACCGGTCCCCCTTCCGGAGGAAGTGCAGGGGGATGCATGGACCTGGGCGGCACTCCCTGGCGGGCTGCTGCAGGAGGCAGGCGAATGGCCCATGGGGTTCAGCGGCCTGATTCCACTGCCGCCGGACCTCTCCTCCGAGGCACCGGTGCCGGGGTTGCGCTTGTTCAGCCGCAGCCGCGCTCTTGCGATGGCGGGATGGCTCGGAGGACTCGAACCGGTGCGACTGATCGTGGAGGAGCGGCAGCTGCTGCTGGAGGCCGGTCAGGACGATCGCTGGCTGGTCAGCGACCTGGAATCCGGAGCCGCCGATGCGATCGAGACGGCCCTTCGCGAATCCAGCGAACACATGCACGGGCTGCAGTTCATCGCCATCCAGAGCAGTCCGGAGGAGCAATCGTTCGCCGGCTTCTGGATGATGCGGGACATCACCATCAGCTAGACCGCGCTGACATGTCAGAACGCGATCCCTTCGCGCGCCCCGACAGCGAATTCAACACCCTCCCGTCCTGGACCTGGATCGGTTGCTATGGCGGGTACTACCTGCAGTCGGATCTGCTGTCGGATCAGGGGTTCGAACACGGATTCTTCACCCGCCGCTGGCAGGGCCGCGGACCGGATGAACTGGCTGGTTATCTCAGTGCCGGCGTGAGTGTGCACCGGCCGCAGCAGATTCACAGCGGAATCGTCCTGGACGCGAGTGATGCCATCCAGGCCCCCTGGCCGGATGCGGATGGACTGGTGAGTGACCGTGGCGGCCAGAGTCTCTGGGTCTGCGGTGCCGACTGCACCCCGGCGCTGATCGCCGACCCCACCACTGGTCATGCCGCCGCCTGTCATGCCGGCTGGCGGGGCGTGGCCGCGCGGATTCTGCCGGAGGCGATCCTGCGGCTGGAACAGCGCGGGGCCCAACGACGTGATCTGTTGGTGGCGCTGGGTCCCGCCGTGAGCGGCGCCCGTTATCAGGTGGGGCAGGAGGTGGTGGATGCCGTCGGACTCGCCCTGTCAGCAGAGCCCGGAGACCCAAGCTCCGATCAGGAGGTTCTGCAGCGGGACGGCGCACTTCAGCAGGACGCCGAGGCCGGACGTCACCGTCTGGACATCCGACGGGCCGCCCGGCTTCAGCTTCTGAACGAAGGGATCACGACCGAGCGGATCGCCCTCTGCCCGCTCTGCACCGTCGGGGAACCCGAGCTGTTCCATTCCTGGCGTCGCGATCAGGTGAAGGCGGTGCAGTGGAGCGGCATCGTCGCTCAGGCCGCATCGGGAGACGCCTCCCCCACCAGCTGACGGGCCACGGCCTCGGCAGCGCGGATGCCGTCAATGCCTGCCGAGAGGATGCCGCCCGCATATCCAGCCCCCTCTCCAGCAGGAACCAGCCCGCGGGTGTTGAGCGACTCCAGCCGCTCGTCGCGCGGAATGCGCACTGGGGAGGAGGTGCGGGTCTCCACGCCGGTGAGCACCGCATCGGGGTGGTCATAGCCCGGCAGACGCTTCGCAAATGCCGGCAGAGCTTCCCTGAGGGCCTCGATGATCGGCTCCGGCAGAACGGTGCTGAGATCCGAGGGTGTGACGCCGGGTTGATACGACGCGGTGATGCTCCCGAGGCTGCCGGAGGCCCGCCTCGCCAGGAAATCCTCCAGACGCTGGGCTGGAGCGGCATAACTGCCTCCTCCGAGGCGGAAGGCCCGTTCCTCGAGATCTCTCTGCAGAGCCACCCCGGCAAGGGGGTCGTCGGGTTTGCGGGAATACGGCTCGAGGTCTTCAGGCTCCAGATTCACCACGAGACCGCTGTTGGCATTGCGCTCGTTTCGCGAATGCTGACTCATGCCATTGGTCACCACACGGCCGGCCTCGGAGGTGGCGCCCACCACGAAACCGCCGGGGCACATGCAGAAGCTGTAGACGCAACGGCCGTTGCCGGCGTGATGCACCAGTTTGTATTCGGCGGCCCCGAGCTTGGGGTGACCCGCCATCTCCCCCCAGCGGGCTTGATCGATCAGCGGTTGAGGGTGCTCGATGCGCAGGCCCACCGAGAAGGGCTTCCGCTCCAGTTGCACACCAACACCATCCAGCATCGCGAAACAGTCCCGGGCTGAATGGCCGGGTGCCAGCACCAGGTGCCGGCAGGCAATCCGGCGTCCGTCCGCCAGACGGATCCCAGCCAGCTGCTGAGGTTTCTCCGTGTCACCGGACTCCAGCAGCAACTGATCGACACGGCTGGCGAAGCGCACTTCACCCCCGAGGGCCTCGATCCTTGCCCGCAGTCCCCGCACCACCGTGGCCAGTTTGAAGGTGCCGATGTGCGGCCGGTGCAGCGTGAGGATCTCATCGCTGGCGCCGCTGGCCACCAGTTCCTCCAGCACCTTGCGGCCGTAATGCTCCGGGTCGCTCACCTGGCTGTAGAGCTTGCCGTCGGAGAAGGTGCCGGCACCCCCCTCGCCGAACTGGGCATTGGATTCCGGATCGAACGCCAGCCGCCCACGCCAGAAGCCGAAGGTCTGAAGGGTGCGCTGCTTGACCGGTTGTCCCCGCTCGAGCAGGAGCGGCCGGAATCCCATCTGCGCCAGCAGCAAGGCTGCGAAATAACCGCAGGGGCCCGCTCCCACGACCACCGGTCGCTGCTCGGGACTGACCGGAAAGGCCGGCGGGGCCTTTGCCACCATGCGGTATCGGGTGTCAGGCGCGGTGCGGATGCGCGGGTTGCCTCTGTGACGTCGCAGCACCGCCGCTTCACTGCGGACCGCGACATCCACGCTGTAGATCACCTGGATGCGATCCCGACGCCGGGCATCGATGCTGCGCTTGACCAGCCTCTGCTCCAGCAGCTGATCCGGTGGAATCCGCAGACGGCGCAGCACCGCCTCCTGCAGATCATTCGAACCATGCTCCAGCGGCAGACGCAGTTCGCTCAGTCGCAGCATCGTCACGCTAAGGAGAGTCGTCGGCCGCGTCCGGGGGTGTCTGCGGTGCTTCAGAGACACGCCACTGGGCCAGAACACCCGCCAGCAACAGCCCCAGCCCGAGAGCAGCGGCCAGGGGGCGGTTCTCCGCAGCCACCCCCTGCCCCCAAACAGCCGTTGCCAGGAAGGCACCGCCCAGCAGCAGACAGGGGACCAGAACAATGCCCCGGGCAACGCGATTGTCGGCCATCTCAGGCTGGATCCCCTGGACAACTCGACTGGGCAAGACCGGCATTCACCAGCCCGGTGCTGAGGTCCACGGTTTCCCCGATCGGCGTCACCCGAGCCAGCAGCTGTCCGTCCCGTGATCCCACCGGACGCAGATTGACTCTGCGACGCCGGGGCAGCCGCTCCCGCAACCAGGACACCGCGGCAGCGTCGCCCCCTTCCGGAACCGTGAGACAAGGCAGTTCCACCGTGTAGGTGCGGTTGCGGTCGCCGACCTGAAGCAGGGACGGCGTGCGGACCTGCAGGACTTCAGCAGCCGACGCCGGGGAAACGGCGATCCCCAACAGAACAAGGATGATCAGGACAGGACGGATCACAGCGAAGCCCCGCACTGGGGACAGAACAGGTGCTCGTGGGCTGTGGTGGCTCCGCAGGCAGGGCAGTTCCGGGTTGTGTCCATGGCCAGTTCCGGATGGGCGGGCAGCCCGACCATCTGAGCGTTGCTCTTGCCGGGGGGAACCATTGGATAACAGTTCTCTCCTCGCCGCACGTGCACATCGATCAGCATCGGTGCGGGTGTGTTCAGAGCCTGCTGAAGCTCACCATGCAACTGATCACGACTGGTGATCTTCACGCCATCAACCCCGAAGGAACGCGCGAGGGCGATGAAGTCAGGCATGCCGTTGAGCATGTCCGATGCCGAATACCGCTCCCCGTAGAAACTCTCCTGCCACTGGCGCACCATCCCCTGCCAGTGGTTGTTCACGATCACCACCTTCACCGGCAGGCCGTAGGCCGCGAGGGTTCCCAGCTCCTGAATGTTCATCAGGATGCTGGCATCGCCGGCGATGCAGATCACCTGCTGGTCGGGACAGGCCACCTGGGCTCCCATCGCCGCCGGCATGCCGAATCCCATGGTGCCGAGACCGGCACTGCTGATCCAGCCCCGCGGTCCGTTGCGGAGGTATTGAGCCGCCCACATCTGGTGCTGACCCACGTCGGTGGTGACGATGGCCTGTGGAGCCAGGTCACGCACCTTCAGCAGCACCTCCTGCGGATAGATCTCACCCTCTGCCGGAGGGATGGTGAGGGGATAGCGCTCCTTCCAGGAGGCGATGCGGGCGAGCCATGCGGTGGTGCGGGGCTCGGCGGGATGCTGAAGGCTCAGTTCCACCAGACGCGCCAGACTCAGGCCCAGATCTCCGAGCACCGCCACCTCGGCCTGCCGGTTCTTGCCGACTTCCGCAGGATCGATCTCGAAGTGCACCACCCGGGCCCGGGGCGCGAAGGTGTCGAGCTTGCCGGTGACCCGGTCATCGAAACGGGCTCCGACCGCGATCAGCAGGTCGCATTCGGTGACGGCGAAGTTGGCGTAGGCCGTGCCGTGCATGCCGAGCATGCCGACGGAAAGGGGGTCGTTCTCATCGAAGGCTCCCTTGCCCATCAGCGTGGTGGTGACCGGCAGCTGGAACCGATCCGCCAGCACCTTGAGGCTGTCGTGAGCCGCCGCCGAGATCGCCCCGCCGCCGACGTAGAGCAAAGGGCGCTGAGCATCCCGGATCAGACCGAGAGCGGCATGGATGGCGTCATCCTCCGGTGGCAGGGGCTGGCGAAAGCCTGGCGGCACGACGGACCCGGGTTCGACCGGCACGTAGTCGAAGTGCTCCTGGCCCACATCCTTGGGCACATCGATCAGCACCGGGCCTGGACGGCCGCTGGCAGCGATCAGAAAAGCCTGGGCGACGATCGCGCCAAGGTCGGCAGGATCACGCACCACCCAGGAATGCTTCACGATCGGGAGCGTGATCCCGAAGATATCGGTTTCCTGAAAGGCATCCGTGCCGATGGCCGGGCGGGGCACCTGACCGGTGATCACCACCATCGGCACGGAATCCATCTGGGCCGTGGCGATACCGGTGACGAGGTTGGTCGCACCGGGGCCTGAGGTACCGAAACAGACACCGACCTTTCCGGTGGCCCGTGCGTAGGCATCGGCCGCATGGGTTCCCGCCTGCTCATGGCGCACCAGGATGTGCCTGACCCATCCCTCGCTCTCGGCGATGTGCAGAGCGTCGTAAATGGGGAGGATGGCTCCGCCCGGATAGCCGAAGATCGTGTCGACCCCGTGCCGGCGCAGGGCATCCATCAACGCTTCCGCCCCGGTGGTCCGACGGGCCAGAGCGTTGGATGCGGTTCCGTCAACAGCCGTGGAGGCGGACGTGAGGGTCACGGAGTCACCGGCGCGGTTGACCCTCCAGATTAAGGGCCGACGGGTGAATCAGGGCCCTACAGCAGGCCGAGGGCATGCAGGGGGCCATGACCGCTGATCAGCTCCAGCAGAAAGGCCGAGAAGCCCAGCATCGCCAGGCGACCGTTCCAGACTTCGGAACTGTTGTTCCAACCCCACTCCCACTTCTCCTGGGGATAAAGCTTCACCTTGGTGGGCAGCTCAGCAGCGGCATCAAGACTGACCTCCGGTCCGTCGAGGCTGGTGGTGACCAGATCCGCCAGGCCCTCGATGAAGGGGGGATAGGTGTCGAGAGCCCTCACCCTCCGGAAATTGACCACACCGGCTTCCGTGGCCAGTTCCCGGTACTCAATATCGATCTCCTCAAGCGTTTCGATGTGCTCGCTGACAAAGCTGATGGGAACGACCACCAGGTCATTCACCTTGGCTTCGCCGAGCTCCTCCAGCGCCTCCTCGGTGTAGGGCTTGAGCCACTCCACAGGGCCCACACGGCTCTGGTAGGCGAGTGTGTGGGGATTGGGGTGCCCCATGAGCTCCGCCAACCTGGACATGATCAGAGCCGTGCAGGCCTCGATCTCCTGCTGGTACGGGTCGCCGGCCTCTTCGACGTAACTCTTCGGAACCCCGTGGGCACTGAAGAAGACGTGGGCCTGCTGGGGGTCGTCACTGTTGCGAACCTCCTCGGCGATCAGCTCGGCCATCGCTTGCACATAGCCGGGATGATCGAACCAGCTGCGGATGCAACGGATCGGCAGCTTCCTGAACGCGTTGTCGTCCTGTCGCAGCCGCTGCAGTTCCCGGAAACTCGACCCGCTGGTGCTGATCGAGAAGTGGGGATACAGGGGCAGCACCACCACCTGATCCATCCCGTCCGCCTTGATGTCGGCCACCGCCGACTCGGTGAAGGGATGCCAGTAGCGCATGGCCACATAACTCGTGGCATCGATGCCGCGCTGACGCAGAAGACTCTGCAGTTCGCGGGCCTGCTGCTCGGTGATCCGACGCAGCGGAGAGCCTCCGCCGATGGAGCGGTAAGCCTCCTGGGATTTGCCGCTGCGCAGGGTGCTGATCAACCAAGCCAGTGGCTTCTGCAGCGCAGGGCTTGGTAGCCGGATGATCTCCGGGTCAGCGAACAGGTTGTAGAGAAAGGGACCGACATCCTGAATCCGCTCCGGGCCCCCGAGGTTCAGCAGGACGACGCCGACGCGGGACATTCGGTCAATAGAGGAACCATGGGGGTTGAGAGTAGCCCGCGTGAACGTCATGGTGGGTCGCCGACGCCCCTGCCATGGATCTGCGCTGCGCGCTGGAGGAGCTCAATCAGCGCCTGGCGCATCAGGGGACGCGCCTGCGACTGGAGCAACGGGGACAACGTCTGAATCTGAGAGGTCCCTTACCGGATCGTCACGATCCGGGTGACAGCAGAATCCAGCGCATCAGCCTCGGGCTCAGCGCGGACCGTCAGGGACTGGTGGAGGCCGAGCAGACCCTGCTGATCGTTCAGCGACAACTGGATCGGGGGCAGTTCCGATGGGATGACTGGCGCTCCAGTTCAGTGGAGGGCAGCTCGCGTCGCCCAGCCGGCGACGCCATCGAGGACTTCGAACGGGCCTTCTTCGCCGATCCGCGACGCCGCCGTTCTCCGGCGGGAAGCCGAACCACCTGGACCAGCGCCTATCGCCCCTATCTGAGACGGCTGCTGCCCCTCTGTGGCGACGGAGGCATCACGGCTCAGCGACTCACGGAAACCCTCTCCAGCTACGGGGATGGCAGCCGCAGTCGACAGCAATGCGCCACGGCACTGGCCGCCCTGGCAGCCCATCTGATGATCGATTTGCCCCAGGACTGGCGCCAGGAGGCTGCCGGGTATGGCCTGCATCAGGCCCGGTTCCGGCGGTTACCCACGGACGCTCAGATCCTCGAGGGGGTCCTGCGCATCCCAAACCCACGCTGGCGGCTGGCCTACGGACTGATGGCCACCTACGGCCTGCGGAACCATGAAGTGTTCTTCTCTGACCTCAGCCCGCTGGCAGAGGGGGGCGATCAGGTGATCCGGGTGCTGCCCACCACAAAGACCGGCGAACACCAGGTGTGGCCCTTTCAGCCGGACTGGGTGGAACGCTTCGGGCTGCGACAGCTGGGTGACACCTCTGACGCACTGCCCGCGATCTGCACGGATCTGCGGCGCACAACGCTCCAGCAGGTGGGCCGCCGTGTGAGCGAACAGTTCCGCCGTTATCAACTGCCGATCACCCCCTACGACCTGCGGCATGCCTGGGCGGTGCGCACGATCCACATCGGCCTGCCGGACACCGTCGCCGCCAGGATGATGGGCCACTCGGTGGCCATTCACACCCGCACCTATCACCACTGGATCACCCGCCGCGACCAGCAGCAGGCGGTGGATGCGGCCCTGGCCCGGCAACACGCTTGATCATCTGATGAGTTCTTTTCTGCGGCCCCTGGCCTACCGCCACCGTTGGATCTACGACACGGTCACAGCCGTGTCGTCGCTGAGCGTGGGAGGCGTGGAACGCCTGCGAAGCCTGGGGCTGGACGTGCTTCGGGATCGGCTTCCAACCGGCGCTGCCGTGCTGGATCTCTGCTGCGGCAGCGGCGAAGCGGCCGCCCCCTGGCTGGCGGCTGGATTTGCGGTGACCGGGCTCGACATCTCCCCCCGTGCACTGGACCTTGCGGCCGAACGCCACCCGGCGATGACGCGGGTGGAAGGCCTGGCGGAGGATCCTCCTCTGCCGGACGGCCAGTTCGCAGCGCTTCAACTGAGCGTGGCTTTGCACGAATTCCCCCGGCCCGATCGGGAACGGGTGCTGAGCCGCAGCCTGCAGCTGCTGGAGCCCGGCGGCTGGTTGGTGCTGGTGGATCTGCATCCGGCAGGGCCGTGGCTGCGGTTGCCGCAACAGCTGTTCTGCGCTCTGTTCGAAACCGACACCGCCACCGCCATGCTGGAGGACGACCTGCCTTGCCAGCTGCGGCAACTCGGCTTCACCGATGTGAAGCAGGAGCTTCTGGCAGGGAACGCCCTGCAACGGATCACGGCCCAGCGGCCCTCCACCTGAAACCTGATGACCCACTCCGACCTGGACAGCAAAGCCTCCGAACTGGGCATGGGAGGCCACTTGGCTCCGGAAACCGATGACGCCGGGTATCGCAAACGCATGGAGCGGCGCCAGCAGGTGCAGCGCCAGCGCGTGGAGGAACGCAACAGGGAAAAGGGGCTGGTGCTGGTGTTCACCGGCCATGGCAAGGGCAAGACCAGTGCAGCCCTTGGGCTGGTGCTGCGGACTCTCGGCCACGGCGAGCGCGTGGCGGTGGTGCAGTTCATCAAAGGTGGCTGGGAACCCGGGGAAGCCCGCGCGCTGCGGACCTTCGGCGATCAGGTCTGCTGGCATGCCCTTGGGGAGGGCTTCACCTGGGAGACCCAGAACCGCGAACGGGACCAGCAACTGGTGGGGGAGGCCTGGCAAACGGCTCTGGGTTACCTGCGCGATGCCGCCATCAAGCTTGTGGTGCTCGACGAGATCAACGTGGCTCTGAAACTGGGCTACATCAGCGTTCAGACCGTGCTGGCGGGACTGAACGAACGTCCCGAACTCACCCATGTGGCGCTGACGGGCCGCGGAGCCCCCGAGGAACTGATCGAACGGGCCGATCTGGTCACCGAAATGACGCTTGTGCATCACCCGTTCCGCGAACAGGGCGTGAAGGCACAGGCCGGCATCGAGTACTGATCCGCTCAGGCGGCGGAGTCAAGATCCTCGTTCAGGCGCCGTGTGGCTTCGGTGAGCACGGAAAGACCGCTCACAAGCAGGGCACGGTGAACGATCGGATCCCGCCAGCAGGAGGGATCCCGACTGGCACGCTCCAGAGCCGACAGGGTGAGGCGGGCCATCACTCCGCTGTGGCTGGCTTCGGTTTCGGCCATCACCTGCTCTCGGTTCATCCATCCAAGCGACGGACGGAGCGTTTGGCCAGTACTTGCTACTGTCAGCGGGATCCGGACCGTTGATGGCCTACGCACGCGTCCTGCTGAAACTCAGCGGCGAAGCCCTGATGGGATCTCAGGGATACGGCATTGACCCCGCCATCGTTCAATCGATCGCCTCCGATGTGGCGCAGGTGGTGGCCGGAGGAACCGAGCTGGCGATCGTCGTCGGAGGAGGGAACATCTTCCGTGGTCTCAAGGGTTCAGCAGCCGGCATGGAGCGCGCCACGGCCGACTACGTCGGCATGCTGGCCACGGTGATGAACGCCATCACCCTGCAGGACGGACTGGAGCGGGCTGGTGTGCCCACCCGGGTGCAGACGGCAATCGCCATGCAGGAAGTCGCCGAGCCTTACATCCGCCGCAAGGCGATGCGACACCTGGAGAAAGGCCGGGTGGTGGTGTTCGGAGCCGGCTGCGGAAACCCCTTTTTCACCACCGATACGACGGCAGCCCTCCGGGCCGCCGAGATCAACGCCGACGTGGTGTTCAAGGCCACCAAGGTGGACGGGGTCTACGACAAAGATCCGGCCAAGCACGCCGATGCGGTCAAGCACGAGCACCTCACCTTCCAACAGGTGCTCAGCGGGGAACTGGCCGTGATGGACAGCACCGCCATCGCCTTGTGCAAGGACAACAACATTCCGATCGTTGTGTTCAACCTCTTCGAACCTGGCAACATCGGCAGAGCTGTCGCCGGTGAGCCGATCGGATCCCGCATCGGCAATCCTGCCTGAATCCGTCAGAACCCAATCCTCCAGACATGTCGACCAAGGACCTCGAAGCCAGCATGCGCAAGTCGGTGGAAGCCACCCAGCGCAACTTCAACACCATCCGCACAGGGCGTGCCAACTCCTCGCTGCTGGACCGGGTGAGTGTTGAGTACTACGGCGCCGAGACGCCGCTGAAGTCCCTGGCAACCCTGTCCACACCAGACTCCCAGACCATTCAGATCCAGCCGTTCGACATCAGTGCCCTTGCGTCGATCGAGAAGGCGATCGCCATGAGTGAACTGGGGTTCACTCCCAACAACGACGGCAAGATCATTCGCATCAACGTGCCGCCGTTGACGGAGGAGCGTCGCAAGGAATTCTGCAAGCTGGCCTCCAAATACGCCGAGGAAGGCAAGGTGGCACTGCGCAACCTGCGACGCGACGCGATCGACAAGATCAAGAAGCAGGAGAAGGAAGGCGACTTCTCGGAAGACCAGAGCCGTGATGAGCAGGAGAGCGTTCAGAAAACCCTGGACAAGTTCATCGCCGAGCTGGAAAAGCACCTGGCGGAGAAGGAAGCCGACATCCTCAAGGTGTGAGCCGATCCGACAGGCGGATCCGTGATGTCCTGATCATCGGGTCCGGTGCAGCCGGTGGAGCCGCTGCAGCCCATCTGGCCGCAGCCGGGCACGATGTCCTCATTCTTGAGAAAGATGCGCATCGGCGCATCAAGCCCTGCGGCGGCGGCATGGCTGCTGCTGTTCAGCAATGGTTCCCTTTCTCCCTGGAACCTGCCGTGGAGCAGGTCATCCGACGGGTCGATTTCAGCTGGTGCCTGGAGGACCCTGTCGTCGCCGAGCTTCCCGGAGAGGCACCCTTCTGGATCGTGCGGCGGGAACGGCTGGATGAGCTGCTGGCGGAGCAGGCCATCCGATCCGGCGGAGAACGGTCTCTGACGGTGAACGTCAGTGAAGTGAGGAAAGCGGAGGACACCTGGGAGGTGGAAGCAGACGACGGGCGCAGCTGGCGCAGCCGGGCTCTGGTGATCGCCGACGGATCAGGATCGCCATGGCCGCAGCAACTGGGTCTCGGAGCCCGTCAGGTGCAGACAGCGAGCACCATGTCGGTGAGGTTGGAAGGCCAGGGAACGCTGCAGAACGGCTCGACCCGTTTTGAATTCGGTCTCGTGAAGCAGGGATTTGCCTGGGCCTTCCCTCTTGCAGGCGGGGTGAACATCGGTGTCGGCAGCTTTGTGGGAAGGCAGGAGGCCGACCCCGATGCCGTGCTGAGCCGACTGCTGCCCGATCTGGGATTCGAACAGGATGCCGGCATCCGTCAGAGAGGGCAGCTTCGGGTGTGGAACGGGCACCACCGCCTCGATGGTGATGGCGTGGTGGTCGTGGGAGATGCGGCTTCGCTGTGCGATCCCTTCCTGGCCGAAGGCCTGCGACCAGCCCTGATGAGCGGATGCGAAGCGGCCCGTCACTTGGACGGATGGCTGAAGGGGGAACAACAGAACCTGAAGGGCTACAGCCAGGCGATGCACGTGCGCTGGGGAGAATCCATGGCCTGGGGCCGGAGGATTGCCCAGGTCTTTTACCGGTTCCCGGGTGTTGGGTACCAACTGGGCATCAAACGGCCAACAGCGCCGAGACGGATCGCCCAGATCCTCTCCGGCGAAATGGGGTACGGCGACATCGCCCAACGCGTGATTCGACGACTGCTCCTGGATCGCCGCTGAGCCGATGCGAAGCAAAGCAAGCTTTTTGACAAAGCTTGCTTTGCACAACAACAAGCCTGTCGAACACAATTCCAACAGGCTCCAATCTTGAAGCATCACGCAAAGCCGATGCGAGTGGTGCCGTTGAAACGAAATTGCTTACAATAAAAATAAGAGTAAGTGCTTCAAATCACATGGGCTCAACCATTCACTCACTTGAAGCCTATGGAACCATTTTCGAAGCATATCTGAGTGGCGATATTCAAAAAGAATACGTCAACAATCTTCCGGCATTTGAGCAGATCCACCACACCTCGCTGCAAGACAAATTATGGTGGATCAATCAGCTTCGAAACATCGGAGTCGAATCAGACATTCTCAACAGCTACATCGGGGCATTTGTCGACGTCGCCAATAAAGCGTCTGAATCAATTGACTATGACAGCACAAACTACGAAACGTTCTTTCAACCAGGGCTCGATGGCCAGGGAACCGATTTCGATTGGTTGTGGAGCAATGAAGCCAAAGACCGTCTGCACATCATTGATGATCTCGAAAACAACCTTGGCAACGGCTTAGTCACAGAAGACATCATCGAGCAATACAAATCAAGCCTGGCCGATGTGGCCAACAATGCCACCAACAGCTCTAATTACTCATCGGAGAACTATCAATCCTTCTTCAGACCAGGACTCGATAGCAGAGGGAACGATTTTGAATACATCGGCAGCACCAATCGTGATCTCAACGAAATTGTCTGGTGGATCAACCACCTTGAAGACAACGAAGTAGAGCAGGATGTCATTGATGCTTATACATCTGCCTATATTGATCTCGCCAACCTCTCCGACCTCAATCGATCATACTCAACCGAAGATTTTCGGCAGTTCTTCAACCCTGGACTTGACGGAAAAGGGACGGACTTCAGCTGGATCAATGCAAGTGGTGATCTTGAACACACACTGTGGTGGGTCGAGCATCTCGAAAACAATGGTGTCAGCAGTGAGATTGTCGATACCTACAGAAATGCACTAACAGACACTGCCAACAACGCACAGACGGATAGAACCTTCAACAACGACAACTACGAGCAATTTTTCTCTCCAGGACTTGACGGCGAAGGAACCAAGCTGGGATGGCTCAACACCCAGGGGAGCGGAAAGGATTCACTCTGGTGGATTGAGCATCTTCACGACAACGAAGTTGACGAAACGATTGTTGAAATCTACGAACAGGCATTTGTTGATCTGGCTAATCAAGCAAGCGACAACGAAACATACAACCTCGACGACTTCAGACTTTTCTTCAAACCAGGTCTTGATGGACGAGGAACAGACTTTGGATGGATCGAGGAACGCGATGTTGACGATCTCCATGGGTGGCTTTCGAATCTGGAACAGAATGGTGCCACCTCGGAAATCCTTGACAATTACTACAACAGCTTCATCGATCTGGCGAACACAGTTGATCCACAGACGACTTACACGTCAACATCACTCGACACGTTCTTCAACAGTGACATTTCTGATGTCGAAACAAGCGTGCTCGAAGTCATATTTGAAGGACAAGATCTGGGCGACCTGGTAGAGAATGGCATCTTCCAGGGTGATCTCTCGCTCCTGGATAAGAATGGCAATGCAAAGCAGACCAACCTGACAGGCCTGATCTCACCTGAGGCGTTACGGGGAGATAACGGCGATTGGGAGCAATCATACGAAATTTTGCATGTTCTTCTCCCTGGCAAGGCAGAGGATGGAGATGTTCTCGTGATGGATGGCGACAACGACTGGACCTATTCGATGAAGTTGCCGCTCTACATGGAGACATCTACTGAAGTTGATCACTCTGATGACAATCAGTACTTTCAACTAGGAATCCTATCGGGAAAGAATCGATATGAAATCAATGGAGACGAAGAGGAGGAAGGCCTCATTGACTTTAATCAACAGCAGATCGTGCTCGATGGGATAGACCACAATCTAGAAAATGGTGATCTGATTGGCTTCTACTGGCATGAAACACTTCCCGAAAGCATCAGAAGTCACCATGCTTACAGAGTTGACTCATTGATCATAAATAGTGATTACAATCGCACAACATTCAGATTAATTGATAGCGAGACATCAGAAGATTTACTATTCTCCGATACAAGACTGCAGCAAAAGATCAACCAACACAAAGCCGACGAAGGAGACAGCGGTCTACGAATGTGGCGAGCAGAACTGATGGACAACCTGAGGGTTGATCATGAAGCTGTGATCTATGAGAAGGATGGGGATCAGTTTTCTGAAACTGCACAGGATCCAACCAGCCATCTTGAAGTGGTATTTGAAGCGCCCAATCTGGATGATGTAATCGAGAACGGCAAATTTAGTGGCTCCATCCAATTGATTGGTGATGATGGCTCCACTAAAGCAGAAAATATTCAGGCCATGCTTCATCCTGATGCATGGATTAACGAGACAAAAGACGAATGGGAAACCAACTACACCCGCCTTCATCTTTTTATACCAATCGAAGCAGCAGATGGTGATTCATTAGTGATTGGGGCGGAAAATGCGTGGAATCAATCCCTGACATTACCACTCTATGAAGAAACAACAGCCGAAGTAGACAACTCATTCAGAAATGATTATTTCCAGCTGGGCGCGAAAATCAATAAGCAAAGACATGAAATCAAAGGTTATGAGGCAGAAGAAGGTTACCTAGACTTTGATCAGGATACGATCATCATCAGCGGAGTTGACCACGAACTGAATGTGGGCGATCTGCTGGGATTTGACTGGCATGAGACTCTCCCATGGAGCATTGAGTCATATTACGCTTATCAAATCGAGCAATTGACGACGAATAACGTCACGAATGAAACAACCATCAGCCTGATCGATCCAAAGCATCAAGAATCGGTTGAGTTTGAAAGTGACGATCCTGAACAGCAAATCGAAGATTATAGGAATGGCAACTCTGATCATGGTCTTCGCATATGGAGGGCGAAGGAGCGTCATTACATCGCACTGGATCACAACGGAGTCACCTATCAGTCCACTGATGCAGCAGCAGAAGAAGACGCCTATGAAAAGACCAGCTTGATTGAAGTCGTTTTCAAAGCCAAAGACTTCGGCAACCTGGTGAGCAACGGTGGTTTCACAGGAAGCATTTCACTGTTGGATCCTGAAGGAGCAATCAAATCCGAAAACCTTAAAGCAGTCGTTGATCCGCACGGATTCACCGACGACAACCTGAGCAGCTGGGAGCAGGAGAATGAACGTCTTTACATCTATATGCCTGAAAAGGCGCAGGCTGGTGACACTCTAAGAATCAATGGTGGTGATGAATGGGAAAAGGATCTGAATCTTCCACTGTCCAGCGAGCAGAGAACCGAAGTGGACTACTCGACGAGAAACGATTACATCCAGTTGGGAATCAAAACAAATCAGGAGGTACTAACTATCAAAGGCGAAGAAGAGCAAGAAGGCTTCATCGACCTTGATGATAAAAAAATTATCTTGGAGGGAATCGAAAATTATTTTCAAAATGACGACCTGATTGGGTTCGACTGGCACAGCACTCTCCCGCAGGGACTGGATGAGTACAAGCCTTATCAGATCATCAATTTGGAAACAGAAGAAGACACGAACATAACCAGCTTTGACTTATTTGATCAAGAGGAAGGCGAGGTCGTTGATTTCAGTGATGATGCTATCAGCCAAACAATCAAAAACTATAATTCCGGCGATCGTGACAGTGGCTTACGACTTTGGAAGGCGAAACAGGAAGAGGTGATCCGGCTGGATCCGGCTGGAGCATATTACGAAATTGACGGACAAAAATTACAAGCCGATGCAGAGACGAACAATGCCAAAATTGTGGAGGTTGTCTTTGATGGAAAGTTCGCAGAAGGCCTGGTAACGAATGGGCGCTTCACAGGCAGCATCACATTACAAAATAGTGACCTTGAGGTGCGTGAAAAAAATAACATCCGTGCAGAAAACCTTCCCGCACTGATCAACTACAGCTCATGGACAAACAATCATCAAAGTGATTGGGACAAGGAGCACGAACGTTTGCATGTCATGCTTCCTTTCTCAGCAGAGGCTGGAGATATCCTTGTGATTGATGGTGGTGATCACTGGAATCAACAGCTCCTTCTACCATTCCACAACACCATCAGAACAGAAGTTGATCGTAGCGGAAACGATGATTACTTCCAGCTAAATATTAAATTCAAAGAAACGATTCATTCCATTGAAGGAGCTGAAAAGCAAGAAGGACATTTTGATTTTGGTACGCATCGAATCGTCTTGACTGGTATTGATCATGAGCTGAGTGAAGGTGACTTAATTGGATTTGACTGGCACGAGACCCTGCCGGAAAGTGTGCAGGCCTACAAGGGTTATCAGGTTAACGATCTCAAAATCAACCCTGATCTGCAGCAGACGTCATTCAAATTATTTGATCGTCAGCAATCGATGGCAGTGAGCTTTGCCAGCAACAATATTCTTGATTCTATTACACAGTACCAATCTGCTGATAGCAATGATGGCCTGCGGATGTGGAAGGCCATCGAAGAAGAGTATCTGGAATTTGACCAAGACGCCTACCGAAAGCAGCAGAATGAGCTATCAGATCAACAGGAAGCCTCGAGCATTTCAGCACTTGAGATTAATTTCAAGGCAAAGGATTTATCCAACATCATCGACGAGTTTGGCGTATTTGATGGCACAATCAGTCTTGTGAATTCATCTGGACAACTGATCGACGATGAGATTGCTGGATTAATCCAATCAGACTTTTTCTACCGCAATGATGAAGATTACTCAGATGATTCATGGGAAAATACCCATGAGCGCCTTGAGATTTTTCTGGGGTCAGAGATCTCTGATGGAGACAAGCTCATCCTCGATGCCAATCAACACTGGGACAACCCACTTGAACTACCTTTGCATCTGAATTCCTTTACGGAGACAGATCATGGTTCTGAGAACGCGTTTCAATTAGGAATTCGCAGCGCCGCTGAAGAGTGGAGATTGAATGTTCCCGGCAATGAAGAACAGGAAGGTTGGCTGGATCTTGACAACAACCAAGTCGTTCTTATTGGCGTGGATCACGATATTGTCAATGGAAGCCTTATGGATTTCAACTGGCACGAAGTATTGCCTCAATATATTCGCTCATATCACCCATACCGTGTAGATGATCTGACAATCGACAACTCCAGCAATATTACAACTTTCAAATTAATCGATTCCGAGGACAACCGGAATGTACAAATGTTTGACGCCAATATTTTTGAGCGATGGAGTTGGAACAATGGCGTCAATCAAGGAGGCATTGGCCTGAAGATTGCAGAGTCAGTCGTTAATGAGAGGATGGAGCTGAATTGGAATGAGTACGAAAAACTCAAACGTCAACGAGAAGCTGATCGTGACACAACGGAGTTGGCAGCTGTAGAAATCGTCTTCAAGTCAGAGACGACCCCTGCCCTCAACCGCAAACCCATCATCGCACAAGGAATCAATACAGCGGCAGGTGGGCCGTCAAACTTTAGA
>ERZ802822.275-NODE-275-length-37050-cov-11.275607_pt1 | contig 37050 bp, 31 predicted proteins | sample MGYA00345649_ERZ802822 | MGnify/ENA primary metagenome ERZ802822 (study PRJEB30503, sample SAMEA104212359) | marine metagenome | biome: Westerlies Biome; feature: [SRF] surface water layer (ENVO:00010504) within the epipelagic zone...; material: water...
GCGGGCAAGTAGTAAGTTATATCTAATATATTGATGGCACAGGGCTGACAAAAACGGCGCTGCTGGGGGGCAACGCCGTTTGCTGATCACTGGTCATTTTCGACCATCATGTTATGTGAGCATTTTAGTTTGGCAAAAAGCTATTTGGTTTCAGATCCGGAATGGAAATTAAACACCGCCCCATCTTTGATACCGCTTGGCCAGCGTGCAGTGACCGTTTTCAGCTTTGTGTAAAATCTGACGCCTTCCATCCCATGGATCGAATGATCGCCAAACATCGAGGCCTTCCAGCCACCAAAGCTGTGATAGGCCACCGGCACTGGTATTGGCACATTCACCCCAACCATGCCGATATTTATCGTGCTGGCAAATTCACGCGCCGCATCGCCATCACGGGTAAAAATAGCGGTGCCATTGCCATATTCATGCGACATCACCAGTTGCACCGCCTCGTCATAGGATTGCGGCCGCAAAACCGATAATACCGGGCCAAAAATTTCGTCGCGGTAAACCGACATATCCGGGGTCACATGATCAAGCAAAGTGCCGCCGACAAAAAACCCGTTTTCATATCCCTGCAGCGACAGGTTACGCCCATCAACGACAACTTTGGCGCCATCTGATTCGCCCTGATCGATATAGCCAATGATGCGGTCTTTCGCGTCTTTGGTGATCACCGGCCCCATCTCAACACCCGGCTCGTCAAACTGGCCAATTTTCAATGCCCGCACTTTTGGCGCCAATTGTTCAACGAAACGATCTGCAGTGTCGTCGCCGACCGCCAATACCGCCGACACCGCCATACAGCGTTCGCCAGCAGACCCGTAAGCGGCGCCCATCGCCGCATCAACCGCCTGCCCCATATCGGCATCAGGCATGATGATCATATGATTTTTCGCACCGCATAGCGCCTGCACACGTTTGCCATTACTGCACCCGCGGCTGTAGATATATTTGCCAATTGCGGTTGAACCGACAAAGCTGATAGCCGCAATATCCGGGTGATCCAAAATTGCATCGACAGCTTCCTTATCGCCATTGACGACATTCAGACAGCCGTCCGGAAGGCCTGCCTCGCTGAGCAATTGCGCCAGATATAAAGGCGCACCCGGATCGCGCTCCGACGGCTTTAAAATAAATGTGTTGCCGCAGGCAAGCGCCATCGGGAACATCCACATTGGCACCATTGCAGGAAAATTAAACGGGGTAATGCCGGCGACCACACCAACCGGCTGACGCAAAGAATAGCTATCAACCGCATTCGCCACCTGCGCCGAATATTCGCCTTTCAGCAGATGCGGGATACCACAGGCAAATTCAACCACCTCTAGCCCGCGTGCCACTTCGCCACGTGCATCATCAAGGGTTTTTCCATGTTGCGCCGAAATCAGCCCGGCCAGCTTATCCAAATCCCGGATAATCAGATCACGGAATTTAAACATAACTTGCGCCCGTTTCGCCGGCGGCGTATTCGCCCAGCCCGGCAATGCGGCTTTCGCAGCGGCAATGGCGGCATCAACTTCGCCGGTGCTTGCCAATGGCACGGTTCCCACCACCGCGCCAGTTGCAGGATTGAACACGTCCTGTGAGCGGCCGCTGGTGCCTGCCAAAGTCGCGCCTTTGATAAAATGCATGTCGGTCATCGCCTACCCCATTTGGCTGGCGGCCACCGCCCCAACCCTTATTTGCTTTTCCATGAAAACCTTGAACCAGATTAACGCATTTTGGCACAGGCGCAAGACCAGGCGGCCCGGTAAAATGACCATTGTTGTGATCAGAAACACAAAAACCGGCAAATCTTATATTGGCGATAGCGCAAGACCGGTTATAACTAGGCATGGAACTTTGGGTTGTTTTTGCAGTAGCCGCCGCCGCGACGCAGGCATTACGCACCGCCGTGCAACGCCGCATGACGCCGACGCTTGGCAATTTAGGTGCCAGCTACATCCGCTTTTCCTATGCTTTCCCGCTGGCCTGGTTATTTCTATATATCTATATCAGCAGCACTGGCGCCGCCGTGGCGGAACTGCCAACCGGATTCTGGTTTTGGATTAATTTGGCAGCCCTGACGCAGGTTATTTTCACAATTTTACTGGGCCAGCTTTTTAGTCACCGGTCATTCGCTGCCGCTATCGCCTTTTCGAAAACCGAGGTTTTGCAAACCGCCATTTTTGAGGCGTTGATTCTCGGTGTTATCGTGACTGTGCAAACGGGCTTTGCCATTGCTTTGGGGGTTTTTGCCACCGTCCTTCTCAGCTTTGCCAAGGCCAAGCTGGCACTGGGCAATTTGCGCGCCTCCATTTTCAGTCAGCAGGTGGCGATTGGTCTGGGGGCCGGTGCCTTTTTGGGATTCTGCACGGTATGTTACGGTGCGGCGCTCAAATCCATGAATGGTGGCGACGTCATCGGCAACGCAATTTACGCCGCGGCCATCGGTACCACAATTCAGGCTGTGTGTTTCGGCATCTATATTTTTATCGTCAGCCGCGGCCAATTTATCGCCAGTTTTACGCATTGGCGGCAATGTTCTTTGGCCGGTATCTGGGCCGCTACCAGTAGTATTTTCTGGTTTGCCGGGTTTGCCTTGCACAGCGTTGCGCCGGTGCGTGCTGTCGGGCAGATTGAGCTGTTATTCAGTGTTGGATTTTCGGTTCTGTATTTTAAAGAACGCATCAGCCGGGTCGAATTTGCGGCGATTGCTTTGCTGGCCATTTCCATCATTATGGTTTTGCTTGACTGATTCCATCATCATCGCCAACAGTAGCCCTATTGACGCTGATCGTGATCGGATTTCTGCGTCATAAATGACCTCATTGCTAACGTAGGCAGCGCCCGGGGGAAATGTGGGCTGGGGAGACGAAAATGCCGCTGGAAATGAATCAAAATGTGTTTATCACCTGTGCCATTACCGGCTCTGGCGATACCACGTCCAAATCAGATAAAGTGCCAATCACACCGGTGGAAATTGCCGATGCAGCCATTGCCGCCGCGAAAGCTGGTGCCGCCGTCGTGCATTGCCATGTCAGGAACCCGGAAACCGGCGCGCCATCGCGCGATCCGGCGCTGTTTCGTGAAGTCACCGACCGCATCCGCAGCGCCGATATTGATATGGTGCTGAATCTGACAGCGGGCATGGGCGGCGATCTGGTATTAGGCGGCGTCGAGACCCCATTGCCACCGGATGCAGACGGAACCGACATGGCAGGTGCCACCGAAAGGCTGGCGCATATAGCCGATTGTCTGCCGGAAATTTGCACACTTGATTGCGGCACGATGAATTTTGGCCATGGCGATTACATCATGACCAACAGCCCGGCCATGTTGCGCGAAATGGCGGCACAAATGCGGGCGCTTGGTGTCAAACCAGAAATTGAGGCTTTTGACACCGGACATTTATGGTTTGCCAAAAAACTGGTCGAGGATGGATTGATCGAAGGGCCAGCTCTGGTTCAGCTCTGTATGGGGATTGCTTGGGGCGCTCCGGATGATTTGAATACATTGATGGCGATGGTTAATAATCTGCCGAAAGACTGGGTGTTTTCCGCCTTTTCTATCGGTCGCAATGCTGCCGCCTATCCGGCAGCCGCGATTTTAGCTGGTGGCAATATCCGCGTTGGTCTGGAAGATAGCATCTATCTCTCGCGCGGTGTTTTTGCGACGAATGCCCAGCTTGTCGAGCGCGCCGCAACGGTTGCCACCAATATGGGGGCGTCATTGATTGGCCCGGACGCGGTGCGTCAACAGCTCGGGCTGGTGAAACAGGCACCAAAGCCACGCTGACCGCCGTAGAGAAGCCAACACGCTTTTTTCAAAGCGATGACATGAGGACACCACACACATGAAATCAACAAATGATTTACAGCGGGTTGCGGTGATTGGTGGCGGGGTGATTGGTGGCGGCTGGGTGGCACGCTGCCTGTTAAACGGAATCACCGTCAATTTATATGATCCGGACCCGAACGCCGCGCGCAAAATTGATGCGATCATGGTCAATGCCAGAATGGCGTTTGCCAAATTGGTTGATGGTCTGGTGCCGCCCGAGGGCAAGCTGCGGTTTGCCGACTCGATCGCCAGTGCCGTTGACGGCGCCGATCTGATCATCGAGGCGGTGCCCGAGCGGCTGGATATCAAGCAATCCGTCTATCACGATATTGAGGCGGCGGCGGCTGATACGCTGATTGCGTCGTCAACATCCGGCATCCTTCCCAGTGATTTACAGGCGCATATGGCGCAGCCAGACAGACTGCTTGTGGCGCATCCGTTTAATCCGGTCTATCTGCTGCCATTGGTTGAACTTGTCGGCGGCGCAAAAACCAGCCAGTCGGCGATTGACAAGGCCAGCCAGATGTTTCGGCAGCTTGGCATGCACCCGCTTCATGTCCGCACCGAAATCCCGGCATTTATTGCCGATCGTTTCCTCGAAGCTGTGTGGCGCGAAGCCCTGTGGCTGGTCAATGACGGCGTTGCCACAACAGCGGAAATTGATGACGCCATCAGATATGGCTTTGGCTTGCGCTGGGCACAGATGGGGCTGTTTGAAACCTATCGGGTGGCCGGCGGCGAGGCTGGCATGGCGCATTTCATCGCGCAATTTGGCCCCTGCCTGCAATGGCCATGGACAAAATTAACCGATGTGCCGGATCTGACAGACGAACTGGTTAATCGGATTGCCGATCAGTCGGATGCCCAATCGGCAGCCTATTCAATACGCCAGCTTGAACAGATCAGGGATGATAATCTGGTGGCCATTTTGCGGCAGTTGGAACAGCGTAACTGGGGTGCCGGACAAACTGTCCGCAGCTGGCAGGAGCAGTTAAATGCAAGCGCCATCCGCAGCATGCCTGATCCAACGCCGCTGATCCGCAGCTATGAAACAACGGTGCCACAGGACTGGGTCGATTATAATGGTCACATGACCGAGCATCGCTATCTTGAGTGTTTTTCCCATGCCACTGATGAAATTATGCGGCAAGCCGGTGTTGACGATGCCTATATCGCCGCCGGTGGCAGTTTTTTCACTGTAGAGACGCATATTTGCCATATCGACGAGGTGATGGCTGGCGCGCCGATTTATGTCGACACCCAAATTCTGTCTGTCGCTGGCAAAAAAATGCGGCTGTTTCACCGGCTCTATGATAAGTCCGGCACGCTTCTCGCCACCGGTGAGCATATGCTGCTGCATGTGGATATGACACAGCGGCGGGCCAGCCAGCCAACAGCATTGGTGGCCGCAAAACTAGCTAAAATGGCAGCCGGTCATGCCACGCTTGCAATGCCTGATGCGGCGGGCCGCGCTGTTGGCATGACGCGATAGACACAACAAACGCAACAGCTGATAGGTTCAGAAGATGCAATTTGGTGCAACACCCGAACAGGATATGATCGTCGAAACCGTGCGCAGTTTTGTCGAACAGGAAATCTATCCTCTTGAAGATAAAATTGAGAAGCTTGGCTATGTACCCAAAGACATTGCCGATGACATCAAATCCAAGGTCAAGGCGATGGGATTCTATGCGGCGAATTTTCCCGAAGCAGTTGGTGGCGGCGGTCTCAATCATGTTGAATTTGCCCTTCTCGAACGCGAGCTTGGCCGCGGGTCGATGGCGCTGACACATTTTTTTGGCCGCCCGCAAAATATTCTGATGGCCTGCGAGGGGGCGCAGATCGAACGCTATCTGGCGCCTGCCGTCAGTGGTGAAAAAATGGATGCGCTGGCGATGACCGAACCAGATGCCGGATCCGATGTGCGCAGCATGACAACCACAGCAAAACGCGATGCTGGTGACTGGCTGATCAATGGCACCAAACATTTCATTTCCGGCGGGGATCATGCCGATTTCTTTATCGTTTTTGTGGCCACCGGCGTTGACGAAACGGCGCATGGCCCGAAAAAACGGATTACCTGTTTTCTGGTCGATCGCGGTCATCCCGGCTTTTCTGTTTTGCCCGGCTATCAGTCGGTATCGCATAGCGGCTATCCCAATGTGATTTTGAAATTTGAAAATTGCCGGGTGCCGGATGAGCAGGTTCTGGGTGCCGTCGATGGCGGGTTTGAGGTGATGAATAGCTGGCTTTATGCCACCCGCATTACCGTTGCCGCCATGGCCGTTGGCCGCGCCCGTCGGGCGTTCGATTACGCCCTGCAGTATGCCGCCGAACGCCAGCAATTTGGCAAACAGATCGGCAAGTTTCAGGGTGTCAGTTTCAAGCTGGCTGATTTGGTCACGGAAATTGACGCGGCTGATTGGCTGACTTTGGCGGCGGCATGGCGGCTCGATGAAGGGTTGCCAGCCAATCGTGAAATCGCATCAGCCAAATTATACGCCACCGAATTACTGGCACGGGTAACCGACGAGGCGATCCAGATTTACGGCGGCATGGGGTTGATGGATGATCTGCCACTGGCGCGGTTCTGGCGCGATGCCCGGGTGGAACGAATCTGGGACGGCACCTCGGAAATCCAGCGACATATCATCAGCCGTGATTTGTTGCGGCCATTAGGGGGATAGGCAGTTGCCCCGGCTGTCACGGCTATTCCAACCAGCCTCAATTGTTGTGTTTGGCAGTGGCTGGGCTGAAAATGTGATCACCCAATGCCAGAAAATGGGCTTTGCCGGGGATATCTGGCCGGTGCATCCGAAACGCAAAACCATTGCCGGGGTGCCTTGTTTTGCGTCGGTTGCGGCATTGCCGGGGGTTCCCGATGTGGCGTTTCTTGGCATTAATCGTGACGCTGTTATCGAAGTCACTCGGCAACTGGCAGCAATCGGCTGTGGTGGCGCGGTGTGCTTTGCCTCTGGTTTTGCCGAATCAGGCCAGCTTGACCGGCAGCAACAGCTGGTCGCCGCGGCCGGCGATATGCCGTTACTTGGCCCGAATTGTTACGGCTTTATCAATTATCTTGACGGGGCATTGCTATGGCCTGACCAGCATGGCGGTCGTCGCTGTACAAACGGTGTGGCACTGATCAGCCAATCGTCAAATATTGCGATCAATCTGGGTATGCAGGCGCGTGGTCTGCCGGTCGGGTATGTCGGCTGTGTCGGCAATCAGGCGCAGACCAGCCTCACCGATATGACAGCAGCGTTGCTGGCGGATCCGCGAATCACCGCCGCCGGGCTGTATATTGAGGGCATTCATGACGCCGGCGAATTTGCCAAAATGGCATATGCCGCCCGCCAAAATGGCAAATATATTGTCGCCATCAAGGCCGGCAAAACAGCCGCATCGCAACAGGCCGCCGGCGCGCATACAGCCGCACTTGCCGGCGACGCCGCCGCTTCCTCGGCTTTTCTGCAACAATGCGGTGTGATCGAAGTGAATAGTCTGGATGCGCTGATCGAAACCTTGAAAATACTGCATCTGTTTGGCGCCCTGCCCGGCAACCGTATCAGCGCCTTATGCTGTTCCGGCGGAGAGGCTGGCCTGCTGGCTGACATGTCGGTCACACAGGATCTAAGCTGGCCAGAGCTGCCCGAATATAATGCAACCAGACTGGCTGATAAATTAGGCCCGCTGGTGCATTTGGCAAATCCGCTCGATTACCACACCTTTATCTGGGGTGACGAAGCAGCGATGACCGAATGCTTTGCCAATATGATGGGCGACTGGGTTGATTTATGCTGTCTGGTTATTGATTTTCCGCGGGCTGACCGCTGTAGCCGTGACGCATGGATGCCAGCCGTTGCCGCGTTGCAGACCGCCGCCAGCAAGACCGGTACAAAGGCCGCGCTTTTGGCCAGCCTTCCCGAAGGCATGCCAGATGATATCGCCAGCTGGTTGATGGATGAAGGTTTGCTGCCGCTTTGCGGTTTTGAGGCTGGATTAGCCGCGTTAACATCTGCCGCCTATGCGGGCCGCAATCTGTCGCAGGAAACGCCATGGGTGCCGCTTGCCACCATCACTGCCAGCATCGCTTCCACCAGCGCCACTTCCAGCATCACCGACAGCGCCACGACGCTTATTGACGAAGCCGGGGCAAAGGCCGTGTTGCGCGCCAATGGCATTGCCTGTCCGGCTGGAATCACCGGCGATACGCCTGGCGAACTGGCGCATCAGGCAGCCCGGCTTACACCGCCGCTGGCATTAAAGGGCATGGGAACGCTGCACAAAAGCGAACAGGGCTTTGTCGCATTGGGGCTGGCGCATGCCGAGCTTGCACAGCAGGCCAAAGCGATGACCGATGCGCAAAGATTTCTGGTTGAAGAGATGGTAACCGCACCGGTCGCCGAATTGCTGGTCGGGCTGCGGCGCGATCCGCAATATGGAATTCATCTGACAATCGCCAGCGGCGGCATCATGACCGAATTATGGCGTGACAGCCAAAGCCTGATTTTACCAGCAAGCCGTACAGCCATTGCCGCCGCGCTGGGGCGGCTGCAATTTGCCGCTTTACTGAACGGGTTTCGCGGCCGTCCGGCAGCTGACCAGCAATCCGCCATTGATCAGATTCTGGCGCTATGCCAGCTTATCACAAATGATCACAGCATCGCCGCGATAGAGATCAACCCGCTGATCATAACCAGCAACAGCGCCATTGCCGCTGATGCGTTATTGTGGCGGTATAATGCATCAGCAAATGCCGCAACGGCAGCCGCGCAAAACACAGGAGCTTCAGCATGACCGAGGTTATTCATAGCCGCACTGACGGCGGTATTTTGGAGGTCACATTAGATCGGCCAAAAGCCAATGCCATTGATCTGGCAACGTCGCGCCAAATGGGCGATGTGTTTCAATCCTTTCGTGATGATGCGGCGCTGCGTGTTTGTATTTTACGCACGGCTGGCGAAAAATTCTTTTCGGCCGGATGGGATCTGAAAGCCGCGGCGGCAGGTGACTCGGTCACCGCTGATTATGGCGTTGGTGGTTTTGCCGGTTTGCAAGAGCTGCGTGATCTGAACAAACCGGTGATCGCCGCTGTTGAGGGCATGTGCGTTGGCGGCGGATTTGAACTGGCTTTATCCTGTGATTTGATTCTGGCAACCGCCGGTTCGAGCTTTGCCCTGCCGGAAATCAGAGCCGGCACATTGGCTGATGCCGCCACCATCAAGCTGCCGAAACGCATTCCCTATCATGTGGCGATGGATTTGTTGCTGACCGGCCGCTGGATGGACTCTGCCGAAGCCCATAGATGGGGGCTGGTAAATGAAATTTTTGCCGATGCGGACGCGCTCTATGATCGCGCCTGGGCGCTGGCCAAACTGCTCGAATCCGGGCCACCACTGGTATTTGCCGCGATCAAGGAAGTCGCCCGCGAAGCTGAAGCGATGAAATTTCAGGATATTTTAAACAAGGTTACCAAGATGCAATTGCCAACCGTTGACAGATTGTACAACTCGGAAGACGGGGTTGAAGGGTTTAGGGCCTTTGCCGAAAAACGCGACCCGGTATGGCGCGGACGATAGCCTGTCCGGCACCGGTTTTCGCCCGTCGGGCTTGGTCATTGACAAGGCCAAATCGACGCCTTAAAGAATTACCTAATCAATCTTGGGTCGACATCCCCTTGGCCCTGTGACAAGACATCATAATAAACAGTTTTGAGAGTATTTTCGTGGAACAATTCTTGTCTTCAGTCGGCATTACCGAGCCGAAAGAAATCATTTATAACCCGTCTTATGAACAGCTTTTTGAAGATGAGATGCAACCCGGCCTTGAGGGATATGCGCGCGGCTATTTAAGCGAGCTTGGCGCGGTTAATGTATTAACCGGTGAATATACCGGACGGTCTCCAAAGGATAAATTTATCGTCATGGACGACACCACAAAAGACAGTTTGTGGTGGAATGGAAATGGCGCGAAAAACGACAATAAGCCAATCACCCCAGAGGTATGGGGCGAGCTTAAAGATCTGGTTGGCAAGCAGCTGACAGGCAAAAAACTGTATATTGTCGACGGGTTTTGCGGCGCTAATAAAGATACCTGTTTAAAAGTGCGCTTTGTCATGGAGGTGGCATGGCAGGCGCATTTTGTGAAAAATATGTTCATCCGGCCAAGCGACGCCGAACTGGCTGATTTTGAGCCTGATTTCACCGTCATCAATGCGTCCATGACAAGCAACCCGGACTGGGAACGCCATGGCATGAACTCGCCAACCTTTGTTGCCTTTAATCTGACCGAACGGATGCAGCTGATCGGCGGCTCCTGGTATGGCGGCGAGATGAAAAAAGGGATGTTCTCGATGATGAACTATCTCTTGCCCCGCAAAGGCATTGCATCGATGCATTGCTCGGCAAATTGTGGTGAAAATGGTGATGTGGCGCTGTTTTTTGGCCTGTCTGGCACCGGCAAAACAACCTTGTCAGCCGCCGCTGATCGCAGCCTGATTGGTGATGATGAACATGGCTGGGACGATGACGGTATTTTCAACTTTGAGGGTGGCTGCTACGCCAAAACAAGCGACCTCGATGAAGCCAATGAACCGGAAATTTACCGGGCGATTCGCCGCGATGCGCTGCTCGAAAATGTGATGGTTGATGCCGACGGCAAAATTGATTTCAGCGATACCAGCCTGACGCTGAATACCCGGGTGTCGTACCCGATTTACCATATCGACAATATCGTCCGCCCGGTATCCAAAGCCGGTCACGCCAAACATGTATTGTTTCTGACGGCGGATGCTTTTGGCGTTCTGCCGCCTGTATCGATTCTTGATGATGCCGCCACCCAATATCATTTTCTGTCCGGCTTTACCGCCAAAATGGCTGGAATGGAACGCGGCATGACCGAACATCAACCCACCTTTTCGGCTTGTTTTGGCGCGGCGTTTTTATCGCTGCACCCGACTAAATATGCCGAGGTGCTGAGCAAGCGGATGCGGGATGCCGGGGCCAAAGCCTATCTGATCAATACCGGCTGGAACGGGCAGGGCACGCGTATTTCGCTGAAAAACACCCGCGCCCTGATCAATGCTGTGTTTTCTGGCGAGATCGACACTGCTGATACCGAGACATTGCCGATCTTCAATCTGCAGATGCCGACAGCATTGGCCGGGCTTGATCAGTCTATTCTGGACCCACGCTCAAGCTATGACGATGCTGGCGAATGGGAAAAGCGGGCGCGCCATCTTGGCGGGTTGTTCATCGAAAATTTCGAAAAATTCACCGATACCGACGCTGGTAAAGCGCTGGTTGCCGCCGGGCCAAAGCTTGATTAACGCGTAATGCCCGATATTTAATTCGATTTTTTCGATAATAACTATCAGTATTATTCTATTGTTAAATTTGGCTACGTTTGACATCCTTTCCCTAATTCGAGTGGGGGGAGGCTGACAATGAAATTCCAGATTGCCATCAATCTTGAGCGCATGAACGAGCAGACATCAATGACCGCGGTGCGTGATCACACATTGCGCATGGTCAAAATGGCTGATGCGGCTGGTTTTGACATTGTCTGGGCGGCCGAACATCACGCACTTGAAATGACCATTGCGCCAAATCCATTTTCGCTTTTGACCTGGTGGGGAGAACACACCAAAAATATCCGCCTTGGATGCGCTGTGGTCAATGCCGCCTATTGGCATCCAATTCGTCTCGCTGGCGAAGCCGCGATGACCGATTTGTTAACCGATGGCCGTCTTGAGTTCGGCATTGGGTCTGGCGCCTATCAGCGGGAATTTGACCGCATGCAGCCGGGGCTGAAGCAATCTGACAGCTGGCAATATATGAATGAAATGCTGCCCGCGGTTCTGGCCTTATGGCAGGGCGATTATGAACATAATGGCGACTTTTGGCAGTTCCCGACCTCTACCTCGGTACCAAAGCCGGTGCAATCACCGCATCCGCCTGTTTGGGTGGCGGCGCGGTCACCGATCACCTATGATTATGCGATCAAAAATAACTGCAATATCATGTGCTGGCCTTTGACCCGCAGCTTTGATGAGGCCGAACTCTATAAGCAGCATTTTGATGAATCGATGGCGAAATTTAGTAATGCCAGACGGCCAAATTTTGCGCTGATGCGTCATACAGCTATCTATGAGACCACAGCTGGCCGCGACAAAGCCATTGCTGCTATCCAAAACGTGCTGGGCCAGTTTGAAAATCTGTTCCGCAATATCGGCGGGGTCACGAATGGGTTCCCCGCACAAACACCGCTTGCTGAATTGGTCAACCGGGATGAATATAACGCCGATATGCTGGAAGAAAATCTGCTATTTGGATCGCCTGATCAAGCCATCGAAAAGCTCAAACGGTATCAGAATCTGGGCGTCGACTCATTTATCTATTACGCCTCTATGGGGCTTGAACATGATGAACAGATCAAATCTTTGGAATTATTCTGTGACAAGGTAATGCCAGCTTTTCGCTAACCGTTCTGATTGCCGGGCAAAGCGCCAGCTGCCCGCCTGTGCCCCGCCTGTGCATGGATGACTAAGCAAGAAAGACATATTGTGATGGTTAGACCTGAGGCTTATAGGCAATCACCTCGATTTCAACTTTCACATCAACCAGCAAGTCATTCACAATGGCTGAGCGGGCTGGTGGCTGCTCCGGAAAATATTCGGCATAAACCGCGTTAAACCCGGGAAAATCCTCACGCGACGTCAACCACACCATGGATTTGACAACATCATTGCGATCACAGCCAGCCATTGCCAGTGTCGCCGTTATATCATCAAGCACCGCACAGGTTTGATCCTCTATGCTGCCATGCGTCATCACTGCGCCATTTTGCATCGGCACCTGACCGGTGAGAAACACAAAATCACCTGCCCGAACCGCACGTGACAGCGACAGACGCCGACCGTTGATCACCAACGGATCACCAATTATTTGCTTTGTCATTCGCTTTCCTCTTCGCTGCCGGCCTCACCCGGCTAATTAAGTAATATTCAGCCTATACAGATTTTAAAATTTTCGTCACCATATGACTAAAATGTGAAAATAATAGTCGATCAAAGCCATAGTCTTTAACCAGATATCGTAAGAATTAGTGTAGCACAGCAAGATAAAGGGAGGCCTCATGCCTGATAGCGTTCGTTATAAAATGTTCATTAACGGCATCTGGCAGGATGCCAGTGACGGCAAAAGATTTGACAGCATAAACCCGGCAACAGAACAGCCATGGTGCAGCATCCCCGAATCGACCGAAGATGATATCAACAGGGCGGTTGAATCGGCCCATGCAGCATTTACATCTGGGCCATGGGCGCGTCTGACCCCGACCGAGCGCGGCAAATATTTACGTCGCCTTGCTGAATTGCTAGATGAAAAGTCGGAACATCTTGGCCGGATCGAAACGATTGATACTGGCAAAATGCTGAAAGAAACGCGGTGGCAGGCAAAATATATTGCCGAATTTTTTCACTTTTATGCTGGCTGTGCGGATAAAGTCAGCGGCCAAACCCTGCCTATAGATAAACCTGACATGATCACCTTAACCTTGCGTGAACCACTTGGCGTGATTGCGGCAGTGGTGCCATGGAATTCACAATTATTCCTTGTCGCGGTCAAAATTGGCCCGGCATTGGCGGCTGGCAATACAGTTGTTTTGAAAGCATCTGAACATGCCTCGGCAGCGATGTTAGAATTTGGTAAGCTGGTGGAAGAGGCTGGCTTTCCTGAAGGCGTCGTAAATATTGTCACCGGCCATGCCGACCCTTGCGGGCGGGTGTTGACATCGCACCCGCTTGTGCAGCGGATCAGCTTCACCGGTGGCACCGCAGCGGCGCGTCATGTGGTGCGGAATTCAGCAGAAAACTTTGCCCAAGTGTCACTTGAACTTGGCGGCAAATCGCCATTCATTGTTTTTGATGATGCCAATATCGAAAGTGCGGTAAATGGGTCAATCGCTGGTATTTTTGGCGCCAGTGGCCAAAGCTGTGTGGCCGGTTCAAGGCTGTATCTGCACAACAGCATTGCTGACGAATTTCTTGATAAAATGCTGCAACAGGCGCAGACCATTAAACTGGGAGACCCGCTCGATGACGCCACGCAGATGGGGCCTTTGGCCACCTATGCACAGATAGAACATATCGAGCGTCAGGTCGAAATGGCAAAAGCCGAAGGCGGCACCATTCTCACCGGTGGTCATCGCGGCGATACCCCCGCTACCGGTTGGTATTACCCACCGACGATTATTGCATGCCCGCGTCAGGATTTGACCATTGTTGGCACCGAGCTGTTTGGCCCGGTTTTAAGCGTTTTACGTTTCAATGATGAAGATGAGGTACTGCAGCTTGCCAATGACAGCCAGTTTGGACTGGCGGCGGGTGTGTTCACCCGCGATGGCGCGCGTGCGTTACGCATGACCAAAGCGCTGCGTGCTGGCATTGTGTGGGTTAACACCTACCGGGTGGTATCGCCAATTGCTGAATTTGGCGGGTTCAAGGAGTCTGGCTATGGACGCGAAAGCGGCATGCAGGCGATTTATGATTACACCCGACCAAAGACCGCGTGGCTGAATATTTCCGATGCGCCATTAACCAACCCCTTTGTTATGCGCTGACCCCACAAAATTGACGCAGACAAGAGGATAACCGGGTGGCAATTAACAACACCACATCCAAACAGACTGAATTGGTGCAGTTTATTTTACTGCCACGATTCAACATGGCCAGTTTGACAACGATGATTGAGCCAATGCGGATTGCGAATTACCTCAACACGCACCCGCTTTATCAGTGGCAGTTTTTGTCACGCCATGGCGGCTTGGTTCAGGCCAGCAATGACATGACGGTTGCCTGTGACAAAATTGCCTGTGACGAAATTGCCTTTGGCAAAATTGACCGTGGCAAAAGCCCGGCCAGTTATATTGTCCTGCTTGGCAGCTGGGGAGCCGAACGCTATTCAGACGAAAAGCTGACAAGCTGGTTACGTGATCAGGCCCGGCATGGCACTTTTCTGGTTGGCGTTGAAATTGGTGCCTATATTTTCGCCCGTGCCGGGTTGCTGACAGGCAAGAAAGCCACCACGCATTGGTCATTATTTGCCGGCTTTGCCGAGACCTTTCCGCAAATTGAGCCAGCAGAACAAATGTTCACAATTGACCGACACATAATGACCTGTGCTGGCGGTATAGCCGGGGTTGATTTGATGTTGCATTGTATCGAACAGACCCATGATCATGATCTTGCATCAGAGGTGGCCTCTCAGATGCTGCACCATTTTCGTTGTGAGGGCCACTTTCCACAACGGCCGGGCCCGCAAACCACGGCTGGCGAAACGCACCCGGTCATTCAAAAGACTATCTCCTATCTTGAAGAGCGGATCGAAGATAGCATCCTGATTCCTGATATTTGCAAAAAGCTTGGCATACCCCAGCGTCAATTAGAGCGGCTTTTTAACAAATATGTCGGCTGTAGCATTGTGCAGTTTTGTCGACTCATGAAACTGCAATATGCACGCACGCTTCTTGTCAGCACAAATATGACCATCCGTGAAATTTCAGTGGCCACCGGATTCAATTCTATGTCTTATTTTTCATCTTGTTTCACCCGCACCTTTGGCCGCAAACCCAGCCAGTACCGCCGAGCGTGGCCAGATGAGGATCAGGCGCCAAATTGGCCGGGAACGACCTATGCCTTCACCCACATTGAACGAAAAGCAAAACAGGAGAAAGCAACATGTCGGAACATGTGCTGATTGAACGACGCGGGCATGTGATGGAAATCACCCTGAACAAGCCCAAAGTAAACGCCATCGATCATGAAATGAGCAAGGCCGTTGCCGATGCCTTTGTGGAATTTGACAAGGATGATGATCTGCGCGTGGCCATTCTGACAGCCGCCGGTGATCGCATCTTTTCTGCAGGTTGGGATCTAAAAGCGCTGGACCGCGGTGATGCCAAGCTGGATGAATGGTGGGATGATGGTGATTATGGCTATGGTGGATTCGCCGGATTGACCGAAAACTGGACGATGAACAAACCAGTGATCGTGGCGCTGAATGGCCTTGTGATTGGTGGTGGATTTGAAATTGCGATGGCTTGTGATCTTCTGATTGCGGCCGATCATGTCGAATTTGCCTTGCCGGAAATGCCGCTTGGGATCATCCCCGACTCTGGTGCGATCCAACGTCTACCGCGGTTAATTCCGCATAATATTGCGATGGAAATGCTGTTGTTAGGACGCCGCATGCCAGCAAGTGAAGCCGCGCATTACGGGCTGATCAATAAAGTCGTCCCCGGCGACAAGTTGATGGAAACAGCACGCAAATGGGCAGATGATATCGCCTGGTACGCACCGCTTGCCGTGCAGTCAATCAAAGAGGTTTTGCGGCATATTGACCAGCAACCCCTGCCCACAGCTTTTGACATCATGCGTAGCGGCGATTTGCCAACATATAGGGCAATGCTGAAAAGCGAAGATGCCGAAGAGGGCGTGCGCGCCTTTGTCGAAAAACGTGAACCTGTCTTTAAAGGTAAATAGACCACCATCACCAAAAAGGAGACCGGCATGACGCTTCCAGATATATCCTCATTGTCTACAGTTGCCAGCATTGGCGGCGGTCCGATTGGCGGTGGCTGGGCCGCGCATTTTCTGGCACGCGGCTTTGATGTACGGGCGTATCTTCACGACCCGGCAGAAGAACCAGCATTTCGCGAGATTATCGAAACCGCCTGGCCTTGTTTAATCGAACTTGGCTTGGCGGATACGGCATCACTTGAACGTCTATATATCACCAGCAATCTGGAAGATGCGGTGGCTGGCGCCGCATTTATTCAGGAAAGCGCGGTAGAGCGGCTGGACGAAAAACAGGACCTCTATCACAAATTAGGCAAGATTGTTGGTGCAGATATCGTTATCGCCTCCAGCACATCCGGCTTGCTGATGAGTGATATTCAGGCGCGGTGTGACATTGCAGCACGTACGCTTGTCGGACACCCGTTTAACCCGCCTTACCTGCTACCGCTTGTCGAGGTTGTCGGCGGTGCTAAAACCACGACAGACAGCATTGACTGGGCGATGGCGTTTTACCAGCATGCTGGCAAAGAACCATTGCGGTTGAAAAAGGAAATACCCGGCTTTGTAGCAACACGTCTGCAAGAAGCACTGTGGCGCGAGGCATTACATATGGTCGCCAATGGCGAGGCCAGTCCCGAGGATATTGACCGGGCACTCCGCTTTGGCCCGGCGTCAAGAATGGCCGTTCAGGGCCAATGTATGGCCTTTCATGTGGCATGCGGCGAAGGCGGCATGGCCAAAAACCTTGACCAGTTTGGACCAGCGCTGAAATTACCGTGGACACGGCTAGACGCGCCAGAACTCACACCCGCGTTGCGTAATGCAATGGTTGATGGTTGTCGTGATATGGCTGGAAGCGAAAGTTTTAAGACAATGGCCGCCGAGCGCGACCAGAAAATCGCCCGTATTCTAAAGGTCGTTCGGCAAAAGGGCTAAAGCCCCGGCACCCGTCATCTGGCACCTGCCGCCTGGCACCGGGCGTTTTTTTAATCGGCATGATACGTCGAAAAAATGATTTTTCTGTCGAAAATTTATAAATTTCTTGCAAAATTTGGTCAGATGATCGGACGATAACGGGTCTATTGAGGAGGTAAAGCAACAATGAATTATGATGTTATTGTAACATGCGCCGTCACCGGTGCCGGCGATACCCGCGACAAGAACCCACATGTCCCTGTGACTCCTCAGGAAATTGCTGACTCGGCCATTGCCGCGGCAAAGGCTGGCGCGGCTGTCGCCCATATCCATGTCCGCGACCCGGACACAGCCAAAGGGTCACGTGATGTCGATCTGTTTCGTAAAACCGTCGATCTGATCCGCGACAGCGATACCGATGTTGTGATCAATCTGACCTCGGGGATGGGTGGTGACTGGGTGCCGAGCGAGACTGATCCGGCCTTGCCCGGACCCGGCACAGATATGATCGGCCCCGAAGAAAGATTGGCCCATGTGATCGCGTGCAAGCCTGAAATTTGTAGCCTTGATTGTGGCACAATGAATTTTGGCAACGGCAATGAAATTTATATTTCGACGCCGCCCTATTTGCGCAAAATGGCCGCAATGGTTCAGCAAATTGGGGTTAAGCCGGAACTTGAAGTGTTTGAGCTTGGCCATATCAGATTTGCCAAACAAATGATTGCCGAGGGTATTATTGATGCCCCACCCATGTTTCAAATCTGCCTTGGTATTCCATGGGGCGCTGACCAGTCTGTTGATAATATGAAGGTTATGAAAGACGAGTTGCCTGATGAGGCAAGCTGGGCCTCTTTTGGCATTTCACGTATGCAGATGCCGATGGCCGCCGCAGCAGTGGCCATGGGCGGCAATGTGCGCGTTGGTCTGGAAGATAACATTTATCTTGATCGCGGGGTGCCAGCGCGCAACGAGCAACTTGTTGAACGCGTTGTTGGTATTATTGAACGAATGGGGGGGCGCGTGCTGGCCCCAGCTGAAGCGCGTACCAAACTTAATCTGAAAAAGATATAGGCAATAAAAGAGAGGACACGGCGATGCTTGATGGGTTAACACATGAGCAGCAGATGCTGCAGGAATCAACGCGGCGGTTTGTTGATGAAGAGATGCTGCCCCATGAAGACATTGTTGATCGCGAGGGGCATGTGCCGATTGAGCTTGGCAGACAAATTGAGTCCCGCGCCAAGGAAGTCGGGCTGTTTGCCGCCAATTTGCCAGAAAATGTTGGTGGCGGCGGTCTTGATTATACCAGCATGGCGGTCATTGAACGTGAATTTGGACGCACCAGCCACGCGCTTCACGCATGGGTTGCGCGCCCAACTGAACTGCTTCTTGCCACCGAGGGCGGGCAAAAGGAACACTACCTAGACGCATGCGTCACCGGTGCCAAACGCGAGCTTTTTGCCCTGAGCGAACCCGAAGCTGGTTCAGACATCATGTCGATGAAGAGTCATGCCAAACGCGACGGTGACGACTGGATTTTAAACGGGTCAAAACATTTCATATCCGGCCCGCTGATGCCCGATTTTGCGATTGTTTTTGCCATAACCGGCCATGATGAAACACCGCGTGGGCCGCGCCCCAGAATCACCGCCTTTTTGGTTGATGTTGGCATGCCCGGCTTTGACATACAGGTTGGCTATAATTGTGTGAGCTATCGCGGCTATCTGAATTTCAAGCTTGATTTTGATAATGTGCGGCTCAGCCCGAATCATATTCTTGGCGAGGAAGGCCGCGGCCTTGAACTGTCCGGCAAATGGCTTGGCATGGGACGTATCTGGGTTGGGGCCACCTGTTGTGGCAAGGCCGAACGTCTGTTTGAGATGGCAACAAGCTGGGCCGCAGAACGCAAACAATTTGGTCAGGCTATTGGCAAGTTTCAGGCCACTGGATTTAAGCTTGCCGATATGGCGGTAGAACTGCGCGCGGCTGATTTGCTGGTGAAAGACGCCATCAGCAAGGCTGATCAGGGTGTGATGACAGACAGTGACGCAGCCATGGTCAAGCTCTATTGCTCGGAAATGCTGAACCGAGTGGCTGACAATACGGTGCAGATTTATGGCGGCATGGGGTTGATGGATGATCTGCCAGTCCAGCGCCTGTGGCGCGATTCGCGGCTTGAAAGAATCTGGGATGGGACCTCGGAAATTCAACGTCATATCATCACCCGCAACCTGTTGCGGCCACTTGGTGCATGACTGCACAACGCCGACAAAATTTACGGCTCCTTCTTCGCCCCCGTCATGTTGCCCTTGTTGGCGGTGGCGATGTGGCAACGGTGATTAATGAATGTCGGCGTATTGGCTATACCGGCGCATTATGGCCGGTTAACCCAAAACGCAAAGATATTGCTGGCATTCCCTGTTTTCCCGATATAGAGGCACTGCCAGAGGCCCCGGATGCAACTTTTTTAGCGGTACCAAAACAAGCGGCAATTGACATTACGGCCAAGCTGGCACGACGCGGTGCTGGGGGGGTTGTGTGTTATACAGCGGGGTTTTCTGAACTTGGGTCTGCCGGTCAACAGGCCGAGGCTGAATTGGTGGAGGCGGCTGGTGATATGGCCTTGCTAGGGCCAAATTGTTACGGGCTGATCAATTATCATGACCGATTAGCGCTTTGGCCATTTGCGCATGGTGGGATGCATCCGGGGTTTGGCGCGGCCATCATCACGCAGAGCGGCATGTTGTCATCTGACCTCACCATGAGCCAGCGTCATTTGCCGTTAAGCTATATGGTTTCTGTTGGCAATCAGGCATCATTACGGCTTGAAGATTTCATTGATATCTTTCTTGAAGAACCACATGTGCGGGCAATCGGCCTGCATATCGAAGCGATTCGCGACACCGAAAAATTTGCCAGCGCGGCGATGCGAGCCATTGAAAAGAATATTCCTATTGTTGCGCTGAAAACAGGTATATCAGACATCGGGGCCCGTCTCACCGCCAGCCACACCGGGTCACTATCCGGAACCGACACAACCTATTCGGCGTTTTTTAAGCGACTTGGTATTTGCCGCGTTGCGACACCATCTGAATTTGTTGAGTTACTGAAATTTTTGACCATTGCCGGTGTGCCAGCTGGGCAAAAAATTGCTGGATTCACCTGTTCTGGAGGCGGCGCCACAATGCTGGCAGATTACGCGGCACCGCTTGAACTTGATTTTGTCCAACCGTCCAGCCACACCGCCGCCGCACTCACCCAGCTTTTGCCCCACACCGCCACGGTGACCAATCCACTTGATTATACTACGCCAATCTGGGGCGATTATGAACGGACATTGCCGGTCTTTAAATGTCTTCTGGAAGATGGGTATGACAGCGCCGTTTTGGTACAGGATTATCCATCGGCCGGACTTGACGAAAGCAAACCCTTCTATCGCGCTGACAGCGACAGCTTCATTACGGCTTGCCAAACAGCCAGCATACCGGCCGCAATTTGCAGCACCCTGCCGGAAAATCTGGACGCAGAAACACGCGGTCATATTTTGCAGGCCGGGATCGCGCCCATGCAGGGCATTGAGACATGCATGCAGGCGATCAGCGCCGCGGCGCATTATGGGAAAAAACGTGCCGCCCTTCTGGCTAATCCCTCACAGCCATTTTCTACCACCCCTTTAATGGATGGCAACTTTAGACAGCTAGATGAGGCAAGCGCAAAAACCATATTGGCAGGGGCGGCGATAAGCGTGCCGTCCTTCCACCAATTAAAGATGCCAGAGGCAAGAGCCGGCACGCTTAATCACATTGATCTGGCCTATCCGGTGGCGGCCAAAATTTGCAGTTCTGACATTGGCCATAAAACTGAAATTGGCGGGGTGCGTCTGAACATTACATCAAAGCGTGAGCTAAGCACCGCTATTGCCGATATACTCACCAACGTTCAGCGCCATGCACCGGATGCACGACTTGAAGGCATTTTGATTGAGTCCATGATCGAAAACTCTATCGCTGAATTGATGGTCAGCCTGCGGCGTGACGCGCAATTTGGACTGATATTGACGATTGCCAGTGGCGGCGTTTTGACTGAAATTTTACAGGATGCATCGACCCTGCTTGTCCCGGCCGATGATCTATCCGTGCTGGCGGCCCTTGATAGTTTGCGCATGGCCCGTCTGCTTGGTGGCTTTCGCGGCGGGCCAGCTGTTTCACGGCAGGCGATATTGGATCAAATACAGGCGTTGGTGCGTCTTATGCACGCCCGGTCAGATATAGTGGAGATCGAAATCAACCCAATGATGCTTGGTCCCGACTACGCCATATGTGCAGATGCGTTAATCACCGTCATTGATGGAAATGACCCGCCAGACAACACATCATCCCACGCGGCAAACAGCGGCTCTCACAAGCGGTCAAACTAGTTCTTTAATGGTATCGACAAGCGCCGCATTGATCTGCCGCGGGCCGGTATCGAGGCGGTTTTTATGGCGGCGGGCCCCCGGCATGCGGACACCGTCAAGGCTGGTCATTTTCTGCATAAATGCCTCGACATGATCCTGCCAATTTGGCCCGGCGATGATATCAGGCGACATGCCGATAATCATTTCGCCACCACGCGGCGGGCCGCCATCTTTATTGTCGGTTGCGCGGGCTTCATAGCTGAATTGTTCACCGGTCAGACCGGCTGCCAGCAATTCAACCATAAGCGCAATCGCCGAACCTTTATAGCCGCCAAAGGGCAGCAAAACACCCTTGGCAATCGCCGCCGGATCTGTGCTGGGATTACCGTCCGCATCAAGCCCGGTGCCGGGTGGGACATCGTGACCATCACGCGCCGCGATCTGCACATCACCCATCGCCATCGCCGCCGTTGCCATATCATACACCACCGGGCCATGTCCGGGTCGCGGCCAGGCAAATGAGATCGGATTCGTGCCAAACAGGGCCTCTTTGCTTCCTGCCGGTGCCACCATCGGCATATAGGCCGTACAAGCCAGCCCGACAAACCCACGATCTGCGAGATATTCAGTTTCCGGCCATAGCGCGGCAAAATGATGGATGCTAACAAGCGATAGGGCGGCGATACCAATCTTACCCGTGGCATCTGCCAGTAACGGCAACCCGACAGCTTGCGCCAAGGGTGCAAAACACCCATTGCCATCAATTTGAATCACCGCTGGGGTGACATGTTTTACCGTTGGCTTGGCCTTGCCGTCTACCTTGCCGCTGCGCAAGGCTTTGACATAGCCCGGCACCCGGAACAGCCCATGCGAATGCGACCCATCACGTTCCGCCCGGCAAATAATATCGGCAAGTGCGGCCGCATTATCACTGTCACAGCCATTGGCCAGCATCACGTCATGCGCGAGCTTGTAAATATCATCCAGTTCAAGGGTAACCGTACTCACTTGTAGCGTGTCCCGGTTTCCGCCCGTTGCGGACGTGCCATCGCCTTAATGGCGTCTTTCATGGTGATTTTACCAACGACCTTGCCTTTGTCATCAACAACCGCACCGCTCTCAGTTTCTGACTGGTTCAAGACTGTCAAAACATCCTCAAGCAGTGCAGTGGACTCAAATTTTGGCCCCGCCACCCGGCTCGCTTTGCTCATTAGAGTCGATACTTTGATCACCCGGCCACGGTTAATATCCTTGATAAAATCGGCAATATAATCATCTGCCGGTCGCATAATGATGTCTTGCGGGTCACCATCCTGGATCACCGCACCATCACGCAATATCGATATTTGATCACCAATCCGCAACGCCTCATCAAGATCATGCGTGATAAAGACAATGGTTTTGTGTAGTTCTTTTTGCAAGTCAAGCAAAATGCCCTGCATGTCATTTCGGATCAGCGGATCAAGTGCAGAAAAGGCTTCATCCATCAACAATATTTCGGCATCCGTCGCCAGTGCACGTGCCAAACCGACACGTTGCTGCATGCCGCCCGAAAGCTGTGCCGGAAAGTGTTTTTCAAACCCACCCAGCCCAACACGTTCCAACCAGCGTTGGCTTCGCTCAACAGCTTCACGCTCGTTAATACCCTGAATGGTCAGTCCATAAGCTGCGTTCTGCGCTACGGTTCGATGCGGCAACAGAGCAAATTTTTGAAATACCATTGAAGCTGTGAAACGACGAAATTGAATTAATTGGTCGGATGACATTTCCATTACATCATCACCATCAACAATTACTTGCCCATCTGTTGGCTCGATCAGACGATTAATGTGCCGGATCAAAGTTGATTTTCCAGATCCAGACAGACCCATGATCACATGAATGCGCTTTGCCGGGATGTCAATATTGATATTAGACAAGCCTAAGACATGCTTATGCTCATCTAGTAATTCTTGCTTTGAAATACCTTGACGAACTAGAGCGATCGCTTGATCCGGCTTGTTACCAAAAATTTTATACAGATTCTTAATTTTAATTTTGGCTTTAGCCATGGTCATGCCCTCCGCGGTGCTCCTGCAACCGCTTGCCGTATTTCTGGGACACCCGGTCAAAAATGATGGCCAGACCGACAATTGCCAAACCGTTCATGAAACCAAGCGCCAAATACTGGTTTTGAATGGCCTGTAAAACCGGGATGCCCAATCCACGCACCCCAATCATTGAGGCAATGACTACCATGGCCAGTGCCATCATAATTGTCTGGTTTATGCCGGCAAAAATATTCGGCAGAGCAAGAGGAATCTGCACACCAAAAAGCTTTTGCTTATCATTTGCTCCAAAAGCATTGGCGGCTTCGAGGACATCTTTGTCAACAAGGCGGATGCCAAGATTCGTAAGACGCACCATTGGCGGCATTGCATAAACACAAACTGCAATCAGTCCCGGCACCTTGCCAATGCCAAGCAACATCAAAACCGGGAGCAGGTAAACAAAAATTGGAATGGTCTGCATCACATCCAAAATAGGGGTAATCACAGATTGCACTCGGTCGGATTTTGCCATCCAAATACCAAGCGGCATACCGATTGCTACACACAGCAACGTAGCAACTGAAATGAGGGCGATGGTTGACATAGTGTCTTCCCACATCCCAAAGTAGCCGATTAAGGCGAAGCTCAACATCGACCCAATAGCCAGTTTCCAACTGCGCGATCCAAGGTAAGCCAATCCGGCAACGATAATTAAAATAAATGGCCATGGTGTGGCCACTAACAGCTTTTCAAGCCAGATCAAAAACCACAATAGGGGATCAAAAAAACCTTCAATGGCCTCCCCGTTGGCGCGCGAAAAATCACGGAATGCACCATCGATAGCCAGTTTGAAATCTCGCAGATCACGACGAGACATATCTGGGAATTCGGTTAAAAACTCGAGCATAATCCCCCCATAATGCAATAGCATGACCCAATAGTGGGTCATGCTGTTTGCTTTGTTATTTTTCTAAAGAGATTTTTTCACTTTAGAGGCAACATCCCCAGACACCCACTTAGTCCAGATGTCTTCATGCTTTTCTAGGAATTCTAGAGCCGCATCAGGTCCGGTAGCTTGATTTTCTTCCATGTACACCAGCATGCCATTCATGATTGGGCCCGGGTAAATACGATTACCAAAATAATTCATCACATCTGACATAGCTTTAATTTCAGGCGTAACTATCGTCTGAACCACAGACTCTGTCCAAGCAGACGGCTTTGGGTCAGCGCACTTCTCTGGGCCAACAGCGATACAACCGTCCCAGTTTTCAGCGCCAGCAAAAGGCACCCCGAAGTCCATCAGCGCCATTTCGTATTTTCCAACAGGAGCAGTAGGCGACCAGTAATAACCCAACCAATTTTCATCTCGCTGAGCAGCTTTTGCCATCGAGGCATCCAATCCAGCTTGCGAACCAGGATCCACAAGCACCCAGCCCTTTTTTTCCATCTCAAACGCCTTGAAGAGTTGCTGGTTCGAGAGCTGACAACCCCATCCAGCCGGGCATCCGATAAACGCGCCTTTTGACGGGTCTTCTTTATCTGGGAACAGGTCTGGTCGCTCCAAAATATCCAGAACTGTTTTAAACTCTGGATGTCGCTTCAATGTTCCGGGGGTAACCCACCAGCCTTCACCAAGTTCAGTGATTGGACCTCTGACTGCAGAATGAAGACGCCCCTCGTCCATTGCTTTTTCAAGTTCAACTGAAACAGCATTAGTCCAGAGTTCAGCCGCTACATGAGGCTCGCCCTTTTCATTCATCGTGGCGAAAGTGGCAGTTGTTGCACCGGGGATGAGCTCAATTTTACAGCCATAGCCCTCTTCCAGAATAATCTTGTCAACATTTGCCATCAGTGTTGCTGATGGCCAGTTCATGTCTGACATTTGGAATTCACCACAAGCTGCGTTTGCCTGTCCGTGCATACCAAATGTCGCTCCAGCAACAATAGCTGCTGAGATCAGTAATTTCTTCATAGGATAACTCCCCTAGCTCAGATTTGCTTTTTATCAATTGGAAACCCGTGAAGGCCGCCCATAAAGGATGCCCGAAAAGGCTGATTGATAATAGTATCATGACAACGTTACGAGCCGTTATCCAGCCCTAATGCTTCAAAATCGACATTTTTTGAGGAAATAAGACAATTTTGAAGCCGTCAAGTGGCTGCACCGGCAAAAACTGCGTCTGTCTGAGGCGACATCGCATGGCTCATTATAACACCGGTTAATGCCGGTAATCGGGCGCATCATCATCAAGAATTGAACGAATCGCCGCCAGATGCTTATCGGCCACATTTTCATATTGTTCCCATTGCCGGGCGGTTTTTTCCGCGACGTTATTCGGCAAGAATGACAATGGCGCGCCCGTAGACAGCGCGGTGATATAGGTGCGGCAGCCACGTTCGTAATGGTATGCCAGATCAAATGCCAGAGCTGGTGTTTCACCAACACTCATAAAACCATGGTTACCCATCATCATCATGCGCTTATTCCCAAGGCACTGCGACAAACGCTCGGCCTCGTCATCCAGCCCCATCCCATCAAATCCAGTGTCAATCGCCACGCGGTTATGAAACCGGCATGTGGTCTGATCGACAGCTGGCAATGACGGGTCTTTCAGCGCGCTCAATGCGGTGGCATATTTTGAATGCAGATGGATAATACAGCGCGCCTGTGGATTATTGCGATGCATCGCACCATGAATCCACCAGGCCGTGGGGTCAATATTTTCGCCATAATCATCGGGGGTCTTGCGCGCATCGAGCAACACCAGGTCACTGGCTTTCATCCGTGAAAAATGCACACCATAGGGATTCATCAAAAACTGCTGACCATCATCCGACACGGCAAAGGAGAAATGATTGGCAATCCCCTCATGCATCGACTCGCGGGCTATCCAGCGAAATACGGCTGCCAAATCACGTCGCGCTTCATCCAGATCAACAATTATTTCTGACATTTTGCCCTCATCCGTTAAGCTGAAAAAATCTTGCATGAAACGCGCTTGATTGCGCAAATGATTTTTTGACTCTTCTGTTGTAATCTATAGCCAATATGCAATTGAAGATAGGCACAGCCGCATCCTCAAAGCATCACTCATAACGAGGCCTTTTCCTTATGCAAATCTGCCAATCACTTATCGGCGGCCAACTGGTCGCCAGCGCGCTGCCCGCCATCGACAAAATTTATCCGGCAACCGGCGAGACCATCGCGAAAATTGAACCCGCCACTGCTGATATGCTGGATGACGCGGTGGCTTGTGCGGCGGCTGCACAGCGCAGCTGGGCCACCTATGAGCCGCTGGCACGGGCCCATATATTGCACCGCGTGGCCGATGCACTGATATCCGGCAATGTCTGGGTCAACAGCTTTAATATTTTGCCGCCGGGTCTGCCTTTTGGTGGGGCCAAACATTCCGGCTTTGGACGGGAAAATTCGATCTATACGCTGGATGCCTATAGCGAGGTCAAATCGGTTCACATCACGCTGTAGTCCGATGCCGCAGCACCAGCCGTGACATTGCCAAGCAAATATTGTTGCAGCTTTTGCGACTGTGTGGCGGCGTTAAAATCACGCTGCAACCGTTGCTGTGCCCGGGCCACCATTTGCCGCATTTGGTCGCCCGTCTGGCTGGCCGCCAACAGCGCCGCAGCCAGCGCATCCGGATCATTTTCAGGCACCAGAAAACCGGTCTCTTCATGCCGAATAATTTCCGGGATACCGGCATGGTCAGACGCCACCACCGGCACGCCGGCACGTATCGATTCAAGAACAACTGTCGGCAAACCTTCGCAATCCCCGTCGGCGGCAATCCGGCTTGGCACAACAACCGCCTGTGCCTTATGCAGAATGCGGCTTAACTGTTCCGGGGTCTGCCATCCCAAAAACCGGACAGAGGGTAGATCAGCTGCCTGTGCGCGTAATTCTGCCTCGAGCGGCCCACTGCCGGCAATATCCAGCCCCGGCACAATTTTACTGTCCGACTGGTGCAAGCGCCGCATCGCGGCCAGCAAAATATCAACGCCTTTTTTATCGACAAGCCGGCCGATAAATAACAGCCGCCCCTGACGCTGTTCCGGCTGCTGCATGCCGGACACATCAATGCCGATATAATGGGTTATCAGCTTGGCTTTGGGAAAGCCCTGCGCCGCCAATCTGTCGGCAACAAATTGCGACACACATAAAAACCCGCTGGCATAAGCCTGCAAATGCGATAGACGTCTTTGATAAATGGTCGGGATCAGCCGACGACGCTGATGCGTTTCCTTTGTCGCATCGCCACCATGAAATGTCACAAAAAGCGGCACCCCCAACGCCTCTGCCAGCGGCAGCGCCAGCGCCCCACCCCGGCCAAAATGCGCATGCACAGACCGCGGTGCCAGTGCTTTTAAATCCGGCAAAATGCGGGTGCGGCCGGTTTGTTTAAACCAAAACTGGCGCAGACTATCGGGTGCCGTCGCCATCATCTGCCCATCCAATTCGGCAGCACGCCAGCCAAAATGGCTGGCAAGATAGACCAGATTCGCCGCATCAAAAGCCGTGTAATGGGTTTTGATAAAGCCCTCGCTTGGCAGTAACAATTTATCCCGAAACACGATGATGTTTGGTGTTTTTGGCTGTGCTGCCGAGCTGTCGTTAGACGTCATCATCAAGCTCTGGCAAGGGTAATGCCGTGGTATATTTAATTTCTTCCATGGCAAATGACGAGCTGACATCGGTGAGCTGAACATTGGCAATCAGCTTGCGATAAAATGTGTCATAAGCCGCCATATCAGGCACCACGACCCGCAGTAAATAATCAACCTCTCCACTCATCCGGTAAAATTCGACGACCTCTGGCATATGCGCGACCATCTTGGCAAAATCACTTAACCATTCAGCGTTATGCTGGTCAGTGCGCACCGCCACAAACACCGACATGCCGACGCCGATGGCTTTTGGGTCAAGCAGGGCGACGCGCTTGCGAATGAGGCCTGATTCCTCCATCCGTTGAATGCGCCGCCAACATGGCGTTACCGACAACCCGACCTTGCGCGCGATATCCGCCACTGGCTGCGCCGCGTTATGCTGAAGCTGCGTCAAGATCAGTTTGTCAATTTGATCCATAGAAAACACCTAACATTCACGCCCGACATTCACGCTACACATTCACACCAGAGCCTTTTGTTACCACATTATTCTGCTACACGCGTCATATTTCTACAAATCTGAAATTTTACGCATATTTAGTGCAAGTTTTTGGCATTTAATCGTCACACAAAGCAAAATTTTTACAATCTACAGGAATAAACAAAGATAACCAAGACCACATAACCAACCCGGCAAGAACCCCGGCAGATTGTGGATTGCAATCTGCAACATCTATGTCAGTATCGCCGACATGACGGCACGGCATTTGACTTTACTAACCAGCACCGACTGGCATGACTACGAATTGCTTGACAGCGGTAATCAGAAAAAGCTGGAACGATTTGGCAGCTTTCGCTTCATACGGCCGGAACCACAGGCCATGTGGCGCCCGCGCCTTGGCGCCGAGGCCTGGACAGCGGATGGCATATTCCAGCCTGGCAAAGCCGATAGCGAGGATCATGAATCCGGCGGCTGGCAACTGGCGAAAACGCTTCCTGAAAGCTGGCAGATGCATTATCAGAGCTTGCGTTTTTTGGCGCGTCCGACACCATTTCGCCATCTCGGATTTTTCCCGGAACAGGCAGCGCATTGGAACTGGTGTGCGGAACATATCGAAAAATTTGCCCAGCAACACCAACGGCCGCCGCGCATTCTGAACCTGTTTGCCTATTCCGGATTGGCCAGTCTGCATGCCGCCGCAGCCGGTGCCGAAGTCACGCATGTCGACGCCAGCAAAAAAGCCATCGCACAGGCCTTTGAAAACCGTGATGCCTGCGGTCTGGAAGATGCACCAATCCGCTTTATCACCGATGATGCCAGCGGCTTTGTGGCGCGCGAGATCAGGCGCCAACGTGAATATGATGGGATCATTCTGGATCCGCCGAAATATGGCCGCGGCCCGAAAGGCGAAACTTGGCGCATCGAAGAGGATTTGTCGCCCTTATTACAGCACACTGCCCGTTTACTAAGTGCCGATGCGATGTTTCTTGTGCTGACAATTTATGCGATCCGCGCATCGTCACTGGCGGCGCATTACGCACTTGCCGACCATCTTGCCGGGCGGCCCGGCCAAATCGAGTCAGGCGAGCTTGCCATTCTGGAATCAGCCCTGTCTGACCCGCACCCAAGACGCTATGTCGCACAGGCAAATTTTGCCCGATGGCTGGCCGGTTAGCGCCGCTTATCGAGGGCTGTGTATAGAGCAACACCCGTTGCAACAGCCAGATTGAGCGAGTCCGAACGGCCATGCATCGGGATTTTAATCAGCTGATGGCACAGCTCGATGAGCGGTCTGCTCAAGCCGGATTGTTCATTGCCCATCAGCATCACCAATGGCCCATCATAATCGGCGCTTCGGAAATCAACTGCGGCTGGCAATGCGGTGCCAATGATCCGGCCCGGCCAGATCGCGCCAAACGCCATAAATTCGGCCTCGCTACAGGCCACAATCTGCACATTGAAAACGGCGCCCATCGACGCCCGCACAGCCTCAACCGAAAACGGGTCGGTGCAATCGCCGACCAGAATTATGCCAGCGGCACCAACGGCGTCCGCCGTGCGCATCACCGTTCCCAAATTGCCGGGGTCGCGTACCCGGTCGAGCGCCACCCAAATTTTGTCGGTCTGCAGGGTGACGCTCTGCAAATCATACCAACGCTGGGCAAATGCACCAAGCAGGATTTGCGGATTATCTTTACGACTGATTCGCTGTAACAAGGCCTCGGTCATCGGCAGGGCGCGGCCACCAGACTCGGCGAGACCCGCTAAAATCGGCGCCATCACCGCGTCCGACTCACGGCCCGCCAAAAATGCCAGCCGATGCAAATCCCACCCAAGCGCAACAGCCTCACGACAAATGCGCGTGCCTTCTGCCAGAAACCAGCCCGACTTCTTGCGATATTTACGCTCATGCAAAGAACGCAGAAATTTAACCTCGGCATTCGCCGCGCTGGTAATCGGGTCAGGAATCGGAATCGGCAACTGGGTCATCGCGGCAGGGTGATAGCAAATTTCGCGGCTATTTGACACCAAAAAGCCACAACAGGCCGCAGCGCCACAGCTGAACACGACCAGCCGCCGGGGAAAAATTCATCATCGGTGCATTTTTTTTGTGTCATTTCCGCAAAATTGCCGCTTAATGACAGGTAAAATGCCCGCTATTAAACGGCGCTTGCGTAAGAGAAACAGATGGATAGCAGCACGATAAAACATTTGCTGAACAATGAAGCTGATACAAATGCGCAAAAAATCGGCTTTCTGTTGCTCAATGAGTTTTCGTTACTGGCATTTGCCTCGGCCATCGAACCATTACGCGCCGCCAATCGACAAAGTGGCAGACCTATTTTTGAATGGATGGTGGCCAGCCCCAATGGTGTCAGCAGCATCGCCAGCAATGGGGTTGAAGTGCACACCAACACCGACCCGGAAAATTTGCAGAAATGCCGCATGGTGTTTGTGTGCGCCGGCGTCAATGTTCGCGGCAATACCAGCAAAGCTATTTTGAACCTGATCCGCAGGCTTGACCGAAACGGGGCTATTATTGGCGCCATTTGTACCGGCACCTATGTAATGGCGGCTGCCGGATTGCTGAGTGGGCATCGCTGTACCATTCACTGGGAGAATATTGACGGGCTGGCCGAAGAGTTTCAGGAACTGGAGATTACCACTGATCTGTTTGAAATTGATGGCAACCGGGTGACATGCTCTGGCGGCACCGCTGCGCTGGATATGATGCTCAATCTGATTTCGCAGTCACATGGGGCGCAATTGGCGGCTGAAGTGTCGGATCAGTTCATTCATGACCGTATCCGCGAACCCACCGACCGGCAGCGCATGGAACTACGCTCGCGCATCGGCGTCAGCCATCCAAAATTGCTGGCTGTGGTGAAAACCATGGAAGATAATCTGGAAGAACCGCTGCCACAAACAGCCATCGCGCGCCAAACAGGGTTGTCGACACGCCAGCTTGAACGCTTGTTCCGAAAATATCTGAATACCACGCCAACCCGTTATTATCTGAATTTACGGCTGGCACGTGCCCGCCATTTGCTGCGCCAGACATCAATGTCAATTCTGTCAGTTGCGCTGGCCTGCGGCTTTGTTTCAGCATCGCATTTTTCAAAATGCTATCGCGAATGCTACGACCGGACACCGCGGGCTGAACGAAGCCCGGATTAGTTTGCCGCAGATTTAATCGCGCCAAGCATGCTAGCAAGGCCATTTTTGCGAGTGGCCGAAAGATGTGAATCGAGACCAATTTTGGTTAGAAAACTCGGCTCTGTATCGCGAATTTCTGTGGCAGGGCGTCCCGAATAGACGCGCAGTAAAAGCGCCACCAGACCCTGCACAATGGCCGCATCCGACTCGGCAGTAAATGTGACAACATCCGAGGCATCGCGTTCGGCGGCAAAATACACGACCGACTGGCAGCCACGCAACTTGTGCGAATCATCACGCAGATGGCCGGGAAATGGCGCCAGCTTGCGCCCCTGATCAATCAATAGCTGATAGCGGTCTTCCCAATCATCAAAAAATCCAAATTCTTCGACGATCGCGGCGGCTTCAGCCTGTGCCGTTGCGGCGGTTTGTGTGGGCATAAACGGGTTTACCTCTTATCGAAAAAATGACCAAAAACGCTGGTTCATGCTGAGATATTGCGCCGCCGCGCCAAAAGATCAAGCAGGCGCATCGCCGCATCTGTTGATTTTGTGCCTGGCAGAAACACCGCACCAGCACCAGCCACTTCTAATGCCGGAATATCCCCCGGCGGAATCACCCCGCCGACAACCAGTTCAATGTGACGCCCGGCGCCAGCATCCAGTTTACGGCGCAATGACGGCACCTGACTGAGATGGCTGGCAGCCAATGTTGACACGCCAATCGCGTCGACTTCACCATCAATCGCCAGATCATAAACATCGTCCGGGGTCTGAAATAACGGCCCGGTGATCACCTCAAAGCCAAGATCAGCAAACGCCGAGGCAATCACTTTCTGGCCGCGATCATGCCCATCCTGGCCCAGCTTTGCGACTAAAAAGCGGGGCGGACGACCAACGGCATCACGAAACGCCGCGACCCGCTGTTTCAATATGTCGATATCGGCATCTGCCACAACATGCTTGCGCCAGACGCCACGAACACCCTGAATTTTGGCGGTATGCCGGCCAAAATTTGCGGCGAGCGCATCTGACATTTCACCAACCGTGGCGCGGTGCCGTGCCGCCTCAATGGCAAGCGGCATTAAATTATCAGTGCCGGCCGCGGCCTGTGACAATGCCGCCAGTGCCGCACCGACCGCCGCCTGATCGCGGCTCTTGCGCAGCTTTTGCAGCCGCGCAATTTGCTGCTCGCGCACGTCGGCATTATCAATCCGGCGCACCTCGACCTGTTCGGCACTGCTATCGCTGGTGGCAGGCTGATATTTATTCACACCCACAATCACCTGCTCGACCGAATCAAGGCGTGCCTGAGTTGCTGTCGCCACTTCCTCAATGCGTAATTTCGGGATGCCAGCCTCAATCGCCGCCGCCATACCGCCAAGCGATTCGGTTTCAGCGATATGCTGGCGCGCCTTGTCCGCCAGCTGTTGGGTCAGTTGCTCGATCAGATGGCTGCCACCAAACGGATCAATCACATGTGCCATATTCGCTTCATTTTGCAGATGGATTTGCGTGTTACGGGCGATCCGGGCGGCGTAATCGGTGGGCAGCCCCAAGGCCTCGTCAAGCGAGTTGGTATGCAGCGATTGCGTATGACCCGCCACCGCTGCGGCCGCTTCAATACAGGTGCGCGGCACATTATTGAACACATCCTGGGCGGCCAATGACCAGCCCGAGGTTTGGCAATGTGTCCGCAGCATTAATGACTTTGGATCTTGCGGCGAAAAATGCGCCTGCATCAATTCCGCCCAGAGAATGCGCGCCGCCCGTAATTTTGCCACTTCCATATAGAAATTCATGCCAATGCCAAAAAAGAATGACAGCCGCGGGGCAAAATCATCAACCTTCAGACCAGCCGCGACACCGGCACGCATATAGGCGAGACCATCAGCCAATGTATAGGCAAGTTCCAGATCGGCCGATGCTCCGGCCTCTTGCATGTGATAGCCCGACACCGAAATAAAATTGAATTTCGGCATTTCCCGGGCGCAAAAGGCAAAAATATCCGACACAATCCGCATTGAGGGCGTCGGCGGATAGATATAGGTGTTGCGCACCATAAATTCTTTCAAAACATCATTTTGAATGGTGCCAGCCAATTTCGCGGCGGGCACACCCTGTTCTTCGGCGGCAACAATAAATAAAGCCAACACCGGCAAAACCGCACCATTCATGGTCATTGATACGGTCATCCGATCAAGCGGTATAGAGTCAAACAACAGCGCCATATCAGCAATCGAATCAATCGCCACACCCGCCAGACCGACATCATCAGCCACCAGCGGATTATCCGAATCATAGCCCCGATGTGTTGGCAAATCGAATGCCACTGATAATCCCATCTGACCTGCCGCCAGATTTTTCCGGTAGAATTTGTTCGATTCTTCGGCTGTGGAAAAGCCGGCATATTGTCTGATTGTCCATGGGCGGGTGGCGTACATGCTGGGGTAAGGGCCACGTAAAAATGGCGCAATGCCCGGTTGACTGCCCGCCAGCCGTGCCTGTGTTTTCGCATCGCCAGATGCTAGTGCCGGCAGGGGCAATTGCTCGGCATTATCGATGGCACCCGGGTTAATGGCATCTGGCATCTCGCCAAGGCTGGCGGTGATATGGTCGGCAGCAGGCAGGGCGATTTTGGTGAAGTCAGGAAACCCCTGCATTAATCCAGATCCTTTGTCATATCTGCCAGCTTTATCAGCCACGCAATTTGCGCGGTATCTGGTAAAATATCATCAGCCTCAAAAATGCCGCCCGGCAGAATGCTGTGATCAAGCTGCGCCCGCACCTGCGGGTCCAGCCTGTCAATTTTCAGATCGAGCAAAACAACAATGGCCGGACGCGCCATTGTCACCGCATCAACAGGGGCCAGCGGTAATGTCAAATGCACCGCCGACATGCCGCCAATACGCAGCACCCGCCGGATTGCCTCTCGCCGCGGATCTGCCGCATCGCCCTGCTGCAAAATCAAAATACGCGGCGGTGTTTTTGCACTCTGTCGGCGAATCGCCTCAATCACCGCTGCCGGGCGCGCGATCATCTGCCAGCGCGGTGCCAGATCGCCAACCGGCTTGCTGTCAGGCTGCACTGTTATCCCAAGCAACGGCAATTTGCCTTGTGCCAACTGCTGATCACGGCGCCGGGCGGCGGCCTCTGCCATCGCCGCAAATCTTTGTTCAGCCTGTGCCACCACCGCGCCGCCAGCCGCCTCGATATCCTGAAAACCGGCCCATGCCGCTGCGGCAAGCGCCTCGGTACGCGCCTCAATAAACGCCGCACCGCCAGCCGCATCAAGACTGCGCCCCAAACCCGATTCTTCAATCATCATAATTTGCTGCATCCGCGCCAGACGCCGCCCCATCGCACTGCCGCCGGTCAGCGCGTCATGCGCATAGGCGGTCATCATATCAGCCCCGCCCATAGCACCGCCAAGCAACGCCGTGGTGGTGCGCATTATATTCATATCGGCATCAGCAAGGCTGAACATGCGCATCGACGGCAATGCCTGCAGGTGCAACGGATAACTGTCGGCACGCAACCCCAAAGCCGTCACCAGCCCGGCCCAGCCACGTCGCAAGGCGCGGCATTTGGCGATGCCATCAAACATATTGGCTGGCAGCGCGACGCTCATCGATGTCTTGCGCGCAATCAGCTCTGCCGGCAATCCGGCTTCGGTGCCAGAGCGGAAAATCTGCGTTGCCGCCGCCAGCAAATAGGCCAGCTCCTGCACCTGACTGAGACCATGATTATGCCACTGCCAGCCATTCAGCCGGAACACACCGTCGGTGATGTCGGCATCGCCAGCCCCGCCCATTACGCCGCCCATTAAGTGCAGACCTTCTGCCAAAAGCGCGGCGTCGGCCTGCGGGGCAAATGGATCTATCGCCAGATCAAGGCTGATGTCGGACAGGTTTTTACCCTGACCGCGCGCCATTTTTGCAAAAACGGCAAGCGCATCACCAACATGCGGGCCAGCATCCAGCACGATATCAGCCGCCCCCAAAACAACATCATGCAACATCTGCTCAAGCTGTGTCGCCGCCGCCGACCCAAGGTTCAGATAAATACCCGTCGCACCACCAGCAAGCTCGTCCAGAATGGCCGCATTGACGGTTTCCGGTGCGGCGTCTGTCTCGACCGGCTGGCAGACCCGCCAGCCATATGCCAGCCGCTGCGCCGGATGCGCGGTTAGCCGATGTACCGGCACCTGATCAGATGCCGCTGGCGATACTGCATCAATCTGATAGAGCGCGGCAATATCAAGGCCATCTTCGTCCAGATGATGCAAGCTGTCCGGTGCGACACCTTTGAGCGCCTTTGTAACAAGATCCTGCCATTGCTGCTGATCAGCTAACGGAAAGGAAAGAACGGGTGATGACATGTCGAACCTTTTGGTTACAATGCATGGCGTTAATCTAACAGCGCGTCTGCATCAAATCAAGGAACCGCTCCTATGGCTTCGGCGTTTGCCTCTTCGACCCATCCGGCATCTGAACAGAGGCAAAACCGGATGATATTTGGCGCCGCTGTGGTGATCACGCTATTGCGCAGCATCGCGTTGTTCGTAACACCGCTCGATTTAGGTGTCGATGAAGCCCAATATTGGCTGTGGAGCCAGACACCGGATTTTGGTTATTTTACCAAACCGCCGCTCATTGCCTGGATTATTGCGGCGGCGCATTGGCTATTTGGGCATCACACATGGGCGGTGCGTTTGCCTGCCTGTTGGATTCATCTGGGGACGGCACTGCTGTTGTGGCGGGCCGCTTCATGGCTCTACGGCCAGCATGCTGGCCGCTTGGCCGCGCTCATCTGGATAACGCTGCCAGCGACCGGTCTTGGCAGTTTTCTGATCTCAACCGACACGCCGTTGCTGGCATTATGGTCGGCGGGGCTTTTGGCGATGTGCGGCATCGCCAGCGGGCGGCTGTCTGCCGGCATTGGCATGACGCTTGCCGGGCTGGCTTTTGGTCTGGCCATGCTGGCCAAATTCGCTGCCATTTACGCGCTGGCTGGGGTGTTTT
>ERZ802822.276-NODE-276-length-37022-cov-13.299553_pt1 | contig 37022 bp, 32 predicted proteins | sample MGYA00345649_ERZ802822 | MGnify/ENA primary metagenome ERZ802822 (study PRJEB30503, sample SAMEA104212359) | marine metagenome | biome: Westerlies Biome; feature: [SRF] surface water layer (ENVO:00010504) within the epipelagic zone...; material: water...
CGCGGCGCGGCAGCGGGGCGGATGCGTGTCACCGACGCGGCGCAACGGCGAGACCACATCGGCGGCGAACTTGCCTGCTTCGTCGAGTAAAGCGGTGGTCAGCTCGGTCCCCAACCCCAGATCGGCGTAGTGAGGCAGCGGCCCCAAAACGCTGCCCACGTCCAGTACGTCGTCGATTAAAAACTGCATGTCTTCGGTGGGAGCCCTGTACATAAGGCGTATCCTCGCGTTCATATTTCGTTGATTTACGGGGCTATTATTACCAAAGGGCCCCCATACGGCAAAAGTATGGCCAAAGAGTTACAATTCACACCGTGAATAACGCTTACGCCGCCGTGGGTAGTATATGAAAAACCTACACCAAATTGATCTAAACCTGCTGGTTTACTTAGAAGTCTTGTTGCGTGAACGAAATGTGACGCAGGCGGCAAACCAACTCGGCCTCTCTCAGCCCGCCATGAGTAACGGACTGAGGCGTCTCAGAGCCCTTTTCGATGATCCGCTACTCGTGCGAACCTCTGAGGGGATGAATCCTACCGAGCGGGCACTCGAGCTGGAACCACTGGTTAAAGAAATCCTTTTAGGTGTCGACCTTGCCATGCAACCCGCGAGCGAATTTGCCCCGGGTGAGGCACAAACGGTGGTGAGAATCATGGCCAGCGATTATGCCGAGTCGACGCTTTTCCCAGCGGTACTAACGCAGCTCAGAGAACACGCGCCCGGTATCACCCTCGATATTATGAACCCTTCAGACGTGAGTTTTCTTGATGTTGAGCGGGGTAAAGTTGATTTGGTGATCAATCGGTTCGACCAGATGCCGCAGTCGTTCCACCAAATCACTCTTTGGGAGGATAGCTTCTCTTGCCTGCTGAGTCCGGATAACCCCATCCTCGATAATTTTTCCCTCGAGAGTTATCTGCACGCCAATCACATCTGGGTGAGCAAAACCGGAATGGGGGTAGGCGTGGGCGTTGATCCTGACGATGTACAGCGCCTTGGCTGGGTCGACAGTGCACTGGCCGAACGAGGAGAGAAGCGTCGCATTCGTGTCTTTACTCGACATTACCAAGCGGCCATGACGCTGGCAGAGCAAAACGATCTGATTGTGACCCTCCCCACCCGCGCGACCTGGCTGAAACGGGATAATCCGCGTGTGGTGGTCCGCGACGTGCCGTTTGAGATCCCCGCGCTGGAACTCAAGATGGCATGGAGCCCGCTGCTGCATAACAACGCGCCCCATCGCTGGGTACGCCAATTCATCACCGGTATCGCTCGCTCGCTTCACAGCAGCGCGCCGACAGGAACATAAGCGCTACGAATAATCCCTATCGCTGAAACCCCTGTCCGCACTGAGAGTGAATCAGTACAGTAACGCCCTCACCGCGATTGCCATCTCACTGGATTGAGTACTGGACTAAGTACTGGATTGAGAGCTGGATTGAGAGCTGGGTTAAAAGCCATTGGAGTTTGACTATGTCCGAGAGAATTGAATGCGCCGGCCTGAGCATCGACGCCACACTGCACGCGCTGGTAACCGATGAAATAGCACCGGGAACAGGCATTACCGCCGAGCAATTTTGGCAAGGTGTGGCCGATATTTGGGCAGATCTCGGACCTGACAATACGCGGCTACTCGCAGAACGAGACTCGCTACAGTCACACATTGATCAGTGGCATCACGAGCACCGCGACGCACCATGGGATGCGGCGGCCTATCAGGCGTTTCTCACTGACATTGGCTACCTCTGCCCGCAGCCCGAGCCCTTTCAGATCAGCACCGAGGGCGTCGACCCTGAAATTGCCCAGATCGCCGGCCCTCAACTGGTGGTGCCCGTAATGAATGCACGCTTCGCGTTAAACGCTGCCAATGCACGATGGGGCAGCCTTTACGACGCACTCTATGGCACCGATGCCATTGACGAGACCGACGGCGCGGAACGTGGCGGTGCCTACAATGCGGTCAGGGGCGATCGCGTGATCGCCTGGGCGCGGCACTTTCTCGACACACACTTTCCAATCGATCAAGGCAGTCATCAGCAGGCCGCCGCGTACGCCATCAACGACGGTGCTTTGGTGATTGAGCAGATCGACGGATCGCAGGCTCAATTGGTGGACGCGGCGCAATGGATAGGCTTTACCGGCAATCCCGCCACGCCCGATAGCATTCTGCTGAGACATCACGGCTTGCACGCCGAAATCCAAATCGATCGAAGCCATTCGATTGGAGCAACCGATGCCGCGGGTGTGAAAGATGTTTGCTTAGAATCGGCTTTGACGACGATTCAGGATTGCGAAGATTCCGTTGCGGCGGTCGATGCAGAAGATAAAGCCGTCGTCTATCGCAACTGGCTGGGGCTGATGAACGGCGACCTCACCGACACCTTCAAAAAAGGCAGTGACACGCTGACTCGGCGCTTGAACCCCGATCGCACCTTCACCACTCCGGAGGGTGGCACGCTGACACTCCCCGGCCGCAGCCTGCTGTTTGTCCGTAATGTCGGCCACCTAATGACCAACCCAGCCATCCTCAACGCCGCGGGCGAGGAGATCCCCGAAGGGTTCATGGATGGGCTGTTCACCACCTTTTGCTCGCTCCACGACCTGCAAGGCGATAGCGCGCTCAAAAACTCGCGTACAGGCTCCATGTATATCGTGAAACCGAAGATGCACGGCCCGGACGAGGTGAGTCTTACCGTCGAGCTGTTCTCGAAAATCGAGGACCTGCTAGGGTTGCCGCGCCATACCCTCAAGGTCGGCATCATGGACGAGGAGCGCCGCACCACCGTGAACCTTGCCGAGTGCATTCGCCGCGCCAGCGAGCGCGTGGTGTTCATCAACACTGGCTTCCTCGACCGCACCGGCGACGAAATTCACACCAGCATGGAAGCTGGTGCCGTGACCGCAAAGAGCGCTATGAAAGCCGAGACCTGGATCAACGCCTATGAGGACTGGAACGTTGACGTGGGTCTGGCCTGCGGCCTGCAGGGCAAGGCGCAGATCGGGAAGGGCATGTGGGCCATGCCAGATCTGATGGCCGAGATGCTCACCGCCAAAGTGGGCCACCCCGAGGCTGGTGCCAACTGCGCCTGGGTGCCCTCCCCGACCGCCGCAACACTGCACGTGTCGCACTACCATCGGGTCTCGGTGGCCGAGGTGCAAAAGACCCTCGCAGGGCAAGCGCGACGCACACTGGCTGAACTACTGACCATCCCACTGGGTGACTGCAAGAACCTGTCGGCAGAGCAGATTCAGCAGGAGCTGGATAACAACGTCCAGGGCATGCTTGGCTACGTTGTGCGCTGGGTCGAGCACGGCGTGGGCTGCTCCAAAGTGCCCGATATCCACAACGTGGGGTTGATGGAAGACCGCGCCACGCTACGCATCTCGAGCCAGCACATTGCCAACTGGCTTCACCATGGAGTGATCTCCGAAGAGCAGGTGCGGGAGACCCTCGCCCGCATGGCCGCTGTGGTGGATGAGCAGAACCAGGCAGATCCGGCTTACCGACCCATGGCACCCAACCAGGAGTCCAGCCAAGCCTTTCAGGCGGCCTGCGAGCTGGTCTTTGCCGGCACGGCCCAGCCCAGTGGTTATACGGAACCCGTGTTGCACACTCGCCGGTTGGCCTACAAAGCGGAAGCCTAGTCCCCGCCAACCTGCCCGTCACATCGTTATGCGGTAATTCGCGACCCATCTGGAATTTGTGAAGATTTCGGGGTTGAAACCCGAGTTTCAATTCGCGACAATAATTGCATATCGCAACTTAATACCAATTTGCGATTCTTTGCTGCCTCTCGTCAACGAGAGGACATCATTACCGGCTTGGGCGGTGAGCAGCCCCCAAGGGTGATGCAAACGTTTCAAAGGAGCGAAACATGAAGCAGCCAAAGCAACAAAAAGGTTTTACCCTCATCGAACTGATGATAGTGATTGCCATAATCGGAATTTTGGCGGCGGTGGCACTGCCGGCCTATCAGACCTACACCAAGAAAGCGCGGTTCTCTGAGGTGATATCGGCAACGGGCGCAGTAAAAAGCGCTGTAGATATATGCTACCAATCGACAGGGGCCGTCACTACCTGTATCAGCGCAGCTGGCAGCGATCCCGGCGTGGTGACAGCCACTGCTGGAGCAAATGTGGGAACATTTGTCAGCTCAGTTGCTTCAGCGTTAAGTTCAGGCAATTTTGAAATCACGGCGACTGCTGCAAGTGGGGCTGCCGCGGGAGGGTTGAACGGTGAAACGTATGTCCTTCAAGGCGTACCCTCAAATGGGGCAGTCACATGGACTGAACTCGCCGCGTCTACTTGTAAGGCAGCAGGACTCTGTTAGAAAAATATGGAATACCGATGGGGGCAGTTGCCCCCTTTTTTTCTTCGACGCGCCCTCTGCGACACTTGTCTTTAGTCATAGGGGTAATCTCGGCCTAGACAAGACGATGAGGGAGACATGATTTCACCCGCGAAAACAGACTCTCAGGGCGCTGACCACCGCTCGGCTATTAATTCCACAATCAGGGGACTAGCGGGGCAGTTGATCGCGGCAGGCATCCTGACTCCGGAACAAGCCAGAGAAGCTGTTAATGAGGCCAAAACACAACGCGTCTCGCTGATCCGCTACCTCATCGACACACTTGATGTAGACAGCAAAGAGCTGGCAGAGATGGCCTCCGTCGAATTCGGTCTACCGGTATTTGATCTTCGGGCAATGAATCGTGAAATGCTCCCCGAGCAGCAGATCGATGGCGAGATGATGCTCAAGCAACATGCCGTCCCGCTCTTTAGGCGCGGCAATCGCCTCTTCGTGGCCGTCTCAGACCCCATGAACCTCGGCGCGCTGGATGAGTTCAAGTTTGCCGCGGGCATCAACACCGATGCGGTGCTGGTGGAAGATGAAGCGCTCAGCAAACTGATTGCTGACCTCGCCGAGCAGTCAGGCGGCTTTGATAGCGACGTGGCCTCCCTCGGAGCCGATGGCGAGTATGATCTGGAGATCGGCGATGGATCCGTCGAGGAAGAAGACGATGCTCACGACGCGGCGGACGACACGCCGATCGTGCGGTTCGTGAGTAAGGTGCTGCTGGATGCCATCAAGCAAGGAGCGTCGGACATTCACTTTGAGCCCTACGAAAAGGATTATCGGGTGCGCTTTCGCACCGATGGCATTCTGCGAGAAGTAGTAAAGCCGCCGCGCAATCTGGCACCGCGACTCGCAGCACGCCTGAAGGTAATGTCGCAGATGGATATTTCGGAGCGGCGCGTCCCGCAGGATGGCCGCATCCAGATGAAGCTTTCGAAAAAACGTGCCATCGACTTCCGCGTGAACTCCCTTCCGACCATGTACGGGGAAAAAATCGTGCTGCGGATCCTCGACCCGGCCTCGGCCCGGATGGGGATCGATGCACTGGGTTACGAAGAGGACCAACAGGCGCTCTATGTGGAGGCGCTTAAAAAGCCGCAAGGTATGATTTTGGTCACCGGACCCACGGGCTCCGGTAAGACCGTCTCGCTCTATACCGGGCTCGGCATTTTGAACGAGCCCGAGCGCAATATTTCCACCGCGGAAGACCCGGTTGAGATCAATATGCCGGGTATTAATCAGGTATTGGTGAACCCCAAGGTGGGGCTCAACTTTGCCGAGGCGCTGCGCTCCTTCCTTCGCCAGGATCCCGATGTGATCATGGTGGGGGAGATTCGGGACTTAGAAACCGCCGAAATCGGCATTAAAGCGGCCCAAACCGGCCACCTGGTGCTATCCACCGTGCACACCAACAGCGCGGCCGAGACCGTTACCCGACTCCTGAATATGGGTGTACCTGCCTTTAACATTGCGGCCTCGGTCACCCTGATCATTGCTCAACGCCTGGCGCGAAGATTGTGCAGCCACTGCGCCGAGCCTGAAACCACCGTGCCCCAGGAGGCACTGCTGGAACTCGGGTTCACGACCGACCAATTGAGCAGCGCGACTATCAAACAGCCGGCGGGCTGCGGGCAGTGTAAAGACGGCTACAAAGGGCGCGTTGGTATATACGAAGTTGTGAAGATCACCAAACCCATTGCTTCAGCCATTATGGATGGCGCAAACTCGCTGGAGTTGGACCGAGTCGCCCGCGAAGCGGGCTTCAACGACCTCAGGCAATCAGCACTCAGGAAGTGTGCTGAAGGCCTGATCAGTCTCGAAGAAGTCAGCCGCGTTACTACCGACTGACCGGTCCGTTATCTAACGTCAGGTCAGGGAAGAAATGGCAGCAGAGAATACGGTATTTTTCTGGAGCGGCACCGACCGCAACGGGCGCAAATCTAAAGGTGAAGTACTGGCCAGGTCGGCGGCGATTGCCCGCGTGCAGCTGCGCAAACAAGGCGTCGTGGCCAAGTCGGTCAAGAAAAAGTCCAAGCCGCTATTCACTTTTGGCGCCAAAAAAATTAAACCTGCCGATATCGCGATCTTCACCCGGCAGCTAGCGACCATGATGAAAGCCGGCGTGCCACTGGTGCAGGCCTTCGATATTGTGGCCGAGGGCACCGACCACGAAAAAATGCGCGAGCTGATCATGACCGTGCGCACCGATGTCTCCTCTGGCACCGGGCTTGCAGGCGCCCTCGAAAAACATCCCGCGTACTTTGATGAGCTCTTTTGCTCGCTGGTCGCCTCTGGGGAGAACTCGGGCACCCTCGAAGTAATGCTCGATCGCGTTGCGACCTATAAAGAGAAGACCGAGGCGCTGAAGGCCAAGATCAAAAAAGCGCTGACTTACCCGATTGCGGTCATTGTGGTGGCGATCGTGGTGACCGGCATTCTGCTGGTGAAAGTGGTGCCCCAATTCGCGGAAACCTTCCAGAGCTTCGGCTCCGATCTGCCGGGCTTCACGCTCTTTGTGCTGCGCATTTCAGAGTGGGTGCAAAGTTGGTGGTTCATTATGTTGCTCGGTTTTTTTGCCGCAGGTTACGTGTTTTCGCAAGCCAAGCGCCGCTCGAAGCGCTTTGCCGACGGGATTGACGCTGTGGCGCTCAAGTTGCCGATTATCGGCTCAGTGGTGCATGACGCCGTGATCGCCCGCTTCTCACGGACGCTGTCAACAACCTTCGCGGCAGGGGTGCCCCTACCGGATGCACTGGAATCTACCGCCGGCGCCGCGGGCAACGCCATCTACGCCCAGGGCATCCGTCACATTCGGGATGATGTGACGTCGGGTACTGCACTCGCGATCTCGATCCGCACTACCGGCCTGTTCCCCACCATGCTGTTGCAGATGACTGCCATCGGTGAAGAGTCGGGCTCGCTTGATGACATGCTGGGTAAGGTCGCCGACCACTATGAGGCGGCAGTCGACAATGCGGTAGACAGCCTGAGCTCGTTGATGGAGCCGATGATCATGTCGATACTGGGCGTACTGGTTGGCGGGCTTATGATCGCCATGTATCTGCCGATCTTTATGCTCGGCTCGGTCATCTGACCTTGTCACACGATTCGATTTAGCATGCTCACGGCCCTTCACGACCCGGTTTTCTTTACCCTGACCTGCACAGCGTTGGGACTGATTGTGGGCAGCTTTCTTAACGTGGTGATCCTGCGGTTACCAAAAATGATGGAGCAGGGCTGGCGCCGTGAGTGCTGTGAACTACTCGACCAACCGCTGTCCGATGAGCCCTCGCTCACACTGTCTTACCCGGGCTCCCAGTGCCCGGGTTGTGGCACCCCCATCAAGCCCTGGCAAAACATACCGGTCATCAGCTGGCTGTTATTACGGGGTCAATGCGCGCAATGCCGTATGCGCATCTCGGCGCGCTACCCCTTTGTCGAGCTGGTCACCGGATTGCTATCAGGATGCGCAGCGTGGCATTTTGGTTTTGGTCCCGAGGCCATCACTGCGCTAGTTTTGATCTGGGTGTTGATTGCGCTGACCGGCATCGATATGGACACCCAGTTGCTGCCCGACAGCATGACCCTGCCACTATTGTGGCTCGGCTTAGGCGTTAATCTGTTCGCTGTGTGGACCCCGCTCCCCTCAGCAGTGATGGGTGCCATGCTGGGTTACGGCTCGCTGTGGAGTGTTTACTGGCTATTCAAGCTTGTCACGGGGAAAGAGGGCATGGGCTACGGCGACTTCAAGCTGCTCGGCGCACTCGGCGCCTGGTTTGGTTGGCAGGCGGTGCCGCTAATGATTCTGCTGTCTTCGTTTGTTGGCGCAGCGCTGGGCATTGCCATCCTGATTGCACGGCGTCAGGGCCGCGACACCCCCATACCATTCGGCCCTTACCTGGCCGGGGCCGGTCTGCTGACGCTCTTTTTTGGCGACACGCTGACCACCGAATACCTGCAGCTCGTAAGCCCCTGATATGTTGCGCGTGGGCATCACCGGTGGCATTGGTAGCGGCAAGACCGCTCTGACCGACTGGCTCACCACCCAAGGTATTGTCATCGTCGACGCGGATCTGGCCGCGCGCATTGTGGTCGAACCGGGCCAGCCGGCGCTTGCAGAAATTGCCGAGACGTTTGGCGAGGAATTCCTGCTGCCCGACGGGCAGCTCAACCGCGCCGCGCTCCGGCAGCGGGTCTTTGCCGACGAAAGCCAGCGAAAAGCGCTGGAAGCCATTACCCATCCTCGTATTCGCGACGAGCTCGCCCGGCAGATGAGCGAGGCGACCTCACCCTATGTCGTACTGAGCTCCCCCCTGTTGCTGGAGAGTGGTCAGTCGGAGATGGTAGATGTCAGTGTGGTCGTCGACGCACCAGAAACGGTGCAAGTCGAGCGCACGATGGCCCGGGATCAGAATGATCGGCAGCTGGTTGAGCAGATCATGGCAGTGCAACTGGATCGGAAAGCGCGAATTGCACGCTCGGACATCGTGATCGATAACAGCACATCGCTAGATGCCTTACATCAACGTGCGGCGGTGTTGCACGAGACATTATTGGCCCGCGCAGCAGCGCACTAACCGGCGAGCAGTCGCTGCAAGATCGGCTGGTTCGCAGCGGGGAACGCCCAGTCCCTTAGTTGCTCGGGGCGCTGCCACGCCAGCGGCTGACCCTCAAGACCGCGGGGCTCACCCGACCAGCGGGTGACGCGGTGGACGTCCAACCTCACCTGTTTATCACCGTAATCGTGTTCGAGCATCATGAGCGGCTCAGTGGTCTCAACTCGCACACCTAACTCCTCTCTGAGTTCGCGGGCCAGCGCTTCTAGCAGGGTTTCCTCCGCTTCGACCTTGCCGCCGGGAAACTCCCACAGACCGCCCTGATGCGCCCCCGGTGCGCGGCGAGTGACCAGCACTCGACCCGCGTCGTCGATCAGAATGCCGACCGCGACGGTGACCAGTGCCATATCAGGTACGGTATTCGGCGTTGATGCGGACGTAGTCGTAGGATAGATCGGTGGTCCAGATCACTGTCGCCGCGTCGCCTCGATCGAGCGCAATCTCGATCAAAAGATCCCCTGACGCCATCGCCTCCTGCCCTTTTTCCTCGGTATAGGATGCAGCGCGCGCGCCATGCTCGGCGATCAAGACGCCGTTCAAATGAATGGACACCGCGTCGGTATCAAGATCTTCGAGCCCGGCGCGACCGATCGCCGCCAGAATGCGACCCCAGTTGGGATCCGAGGCAAACAAAGCGGTTTTGACCAGAGGGGAATGGGCCACCGTGCGCGCCACCTGATCGCAAGCCGCTTCGGACTCACCCCCGGTAACACGAATCTCGACAAACTTACTCGCGCCCTCACCGTCACGCACAATGTCCTGCGCCAGCTCAATCATCAGCGTCGTGAGCGACTGCGCAAAGTGCTCGGCTTGTTCGGAGCCTGCTGTGACCTCAATGCCACTCTGCCCCGTGGCCGAGAGCGTGACGGCATCGTTAGTCGAGGTATCGCCGTCAACTGTGATGCGGTTGAAGCTTGCCTGCGCCGCCTCTGAGAGCAACTCACCGAGAAGCGGGACTTTAATGGCGGCATCAGTCGCGACAAAGGCCAGCATGGTCGCCATGTTGGGACAGATCATGCCTGCGCCCTTGGCGATACCTATAATAGTGCACTGCTGTCCGTCCATCTCGACCTGAATGCTACGCAGCTTAGCGCGGGTATCCGTGGTCAGGATGGCGGCCGCGGCGCGCTCCCAACCTGCGTCACACAGGTCATCCAGCGCCGCAGGCAGAGCGGCCGTGATCTGCTCGGCCGACAACGGTTCGCCGATCACGCCGGTGGAAAACGGTAACACCGCCGGGGCATCGGTCTCGGTTAGCCGCGCCAGCGCGTCGCAACACGCGTTTGCTGACTGGAAGCCCGCATCGCCGGTACCCGCGTTGGCATTACCGGTATTGATCAACAGGTAACGCGGCTGTGCCTGGGCTGCCGCAAGATGCGCCTCGGCCAGCTGCACCGGTGCCGCGCGAAACGCATTTCGGGTAAACAATGCCGATGTGCGGGTACCCGGGGCCAGGGCGATGACCACGAGGTCGTCATGGTTCGCCTTTTTGATGCCCGCTTGCGCGACCCCCAACTGCACCCCCGCCACGGCATAACTCATCGGGCCCCTCCTGAAATCAGCAGAGCCCGTGCTAATGCCCGACCAGTAGTCAGCTCAATGCGCCGTGACATTGCTTGTACTTCTTACCACTGCCACAGGGGCATGGGTCATTGCGGCCGACCTTGGGTTGCGCCCGGGTGACGGGTTGCGGGGTCACCGGTTGCGATGGCGTCTCTGCCGTCTCGGGTACGGCAGATCCGGCGTCGGCGTGTTCAAAGGCCATTTTTTGCTTTGCCGCCGCCTCGCGGCGCTGTTGCTCGATGGCCGCCGCCTCGTCAGACCGCTGAACCTGAACGTTACTCAGGAAGCGAACCACTTCGAACTTGAGGCGTTGTAACAGGCCTTCGAACAATGCAAAGGACTCCCGTTTGTATTCCTGCTTGGGATTTTTATTCGCATAGGCCCGCAAGTGGATGCCCTGCCGGAGTTGGTCCATCACCTGAAGGTGCTCTTTCCAAAGCGTATCCAACACCTGCAGCATGATCTGCTTCTCAAGTTGTCGCATGCCCGGGCCCACGCCCTCAGCTTTTTCGTCGTAAGCGGTCTGGACCGCGCCGACAATGCGCTGTCGCAAGGTCTCTTCGTGAAGCGTGTCGTCTTCGTCCAGCCACTGTGCCACCGGCAGATTCAGCCCAAACTCGGCTTCCAGCTGCTTTTCCAGCCCGGGTATATCCCACTGCTCTTCAACACTCATCGGCGGGATGAAGCTGTCCACGGCGTCGTTCACCACGTCCTCGCGGATTGCAGTGATCGTTTCACCGATCTCATCATCCGACAGCAATTCGTCTCGCTGACGATAAATAATCTGTCGCTGGTCATTGGCCACGTCATCGTATTCGAGCAACTGCTTACGGATGTCAAAGTTGCGTCCTTCGACTTTCCGCTGCGCTTTTTCGATGGCATTGGTGACCATGCGGTGCTCAATGGCCTCACCCCGTTCCATCCCCAAGGCCTGCATGAAGCTCTTGACCCGGTCGGAGGCGAAAATACGCATCAGGTTGTCTTCGAGTGACAGATAGAAACGAGACACCCCGGGGTCACCTTGCCGTCCGGAGCGCCCGCGCAACTGATTATCGATGCGACGGGATTCATGGCGTTCTGTGCCGAGGATATGAAGACCACCAGCCTCGATGACCGCGTCGTGACGCGCCTGCCAGTCAGCGGTGACTTGCTCGCGGGTTGCAGCATCGAGCGCGTCGCCATGAGACGCCAACTCCGCCTCCAGATTGCCGCCGAGCACAATATCGGTGCCGCGGCCCGCCATATTGGTGGCAATGGTGACCACGCCCGGCCGTCCGGCCTGGGCGATAATCTCCGCCTCCTGCTCGTGGTACTTGGCGTTCAACACTTTGTGATCAATTTTCTGCTTTTCGAACGCCTGAGACAGCTCTTCGGACGTCTCGACAGACGCGGTACCCACCAATACCGGTGCGCCACTGTCGATACAGGAGCGCACATCCTCGATGATGGCTTCAAATTTTTCCTCGCGGGTCAGATACACCAGATCATTCAGATCATCCCGACACATGGGCACATTAGTCGGGATCACCACACAGTCCAGACCGTAGATCTGACGGAATTCAAACGCCTCCGTATCGGCCGTACCGGTCATGCCGGCCAACTTGTCGTAGATACGAAAGAAATTCTGGAAGGTCGTCGAGGCCAGCGTCTGGCTCTCATTCTGGATCTTGACCCCCTCCTTGGCCTCAATGGCTTGATGCAGACCTTCTGACAATCGACGACCCGGCATAGTCCGACCAGTGTGCTCGTCAATCAGCACCACCTGACCTTCCTGAACAATGTATTCCACGTCACGCTGAAACAGTACGTGAGCGCGCAGGCCAGAGTGCACGTGGTGCAACAACCCAAGGTTGGTCGCAGCGTAGAGGGAGTCATCGCCCTGCAGCAGTCCCGCCTCGATCAGCATGCTCTCGACCTTCTCGTGACCGCTCTCTGTCAATTCAATGCTGCGTTGCTTCTCATCGACCGTGAAGTCACCCTCCTGCTCTTCGACCTCAAGAGAGAGCTTGGGAATCAGTCGATTAATGGCCTTGTAGAGCTCAGAGCTGTCGTCTACCGCACCCGAGATAATGAGAGGCGTACGCGCCTCGTCGATCAGAATCGAATCGACCTCGTCAACAATCGCGAACGCCAGTTTGCCCTGGCTCTTGTCGGCCATGCTGAAGGCCATATTGTCGCGCAGATAGTCAAAACCAAACTCATTGTTGGTGCCGTACACCACGTCGCAGCCATAGGCCGCTCTCTTTTCTTCGGCACTCTGCCCGGACCGCACTACGCCCACGGTCAGACCCAGAAACTCGTATAGCGGGCCCATCCAGGCGGCGTCCCGACCGGCAAGATAGTCATTCACCGTCACCAGATGAACGCTGTGGTCTGGTAGCGCGTTGAGATAAGCCGGCAGCGTGGCCACCAGCGTCTTACCCTCACCAGTGCGCATCTCAGCGATCTTGCCATCATGGAGCGACATGCCGCCGATCATCTGCACGTCGAAGTGGCGCATACCCAGCGCACGCACACCCGCTTCGCGGACCACGGCAAACGCCTCGGGGAGCAGTTGATCGAGTTTCTCGCCCTCACTAAGGCGCGAGCGGAACTCGTCGGTTTTGGCACGAAGGGCGCTGTCGTCCAAGGCCTGCATCGCTTCCTCAAGCGCGTTGATGCGGGCGACGACTTTTCGCATTCGTTTCAGCTCCCGGTCATTACGGGTGCCGAATATTTTTTTCACGGTAGAAATCAGCATGGAAAGCTCACTGTTGCGTCACAAGGAATCCGGATTGGGTGGCGCGGGCGCGCCGGGATTCACCTGTCAGCGATGATTGCGACGCACGTAGCTCGCGGGGTCGACAGCGCGGCCGTTCTTGAAGACTTCAAAATGCACATGGGGACCGGTTGAGCGCCCTGAGCTCCCCATCAGTGCGATCACATCGCCCCGTCGCACCAGGTCGCCCACATCAACCAGGTTTTGCTGGTTGTGGGCATAGCGCGTGCTGAGGCCGTCCCCGTGGGAGACCTCAACCATAGTGCCGTAACCTGACCTGTAGCCGCTCCAGCTCACTACGCCACTGGCAACAGCAAGGATATCGGAGCCCTCGCGGCCCGCGAAATCGGCACCGTCGTGCCAGGCTCGTTCACCGGAGATGGGATCAATGCGACTACCGAACTGGGACGACTGCCAGCCAGAACGAATCGGTCTACCCGCCGGCGTTGCCTCCGCGCGGAGTTGCTCAGCGGAAAGCAGCCCCGCGAGGACATCAAACTGCACCTCGCGCCGCGCGAATAGCGCGTCGAGGGCCGTGAACTGGGTATCCACCTCCGCCACGCTGGGCGGTGCTGCGTTCAGCGGCAGCGCAGGCCCACCCAGTGCGGGTGGTCCGGAAAAATCGAATTCGTCAGCCTCCAGGCCAGCCATATCTGTCAGATGGCTGCCCAATGCATCCAGCCGCGTGAGATGCGCCTGCAGGCTCGCAAGACGCCGCGTCATCGCGGTAAGGCGGGATTGTGCCTCAACCCCCATTTGCGCCAGCGCTTCAGCGCGATCAATCGCCTGCTGTTCCTGCGATGAGACGCGGGCAGCCTGCTCAGAGGCAACGCCCTCGCCAAATCCCAGCTGATAGCTGACTGCCACCAAGCCTAATGGCGCACCGATAAAACAAGCCGAAAGTAGCGCCAACGACCATTTCCCCAGCTCAAGGGTCCGGGACGCCGCGTGTCGGTTGAGAAGGATTAATTTCAAGTCAGAGTATCGCTTAAGCCAGGTGGCGAATGATGCCATTTTCAGGGGGTCAGGGGAACCAAAGTCCGGCACCGAAAGGGCCTTTTACACATCTTTTTGGACAGGCCGTAGACAGGTCCAAACGCACTGTGAGTCGGTCTAGGCACTATATGCTCAGGCGTATAAGCAGTGCGGTGGGGGTGCCGCTGGAGTGCGCCTGTGGTTCAGGCCAACTGCAGATCCTGCGGGAGAGCCCAGTCCAGCGGCGCGTCGGCCTCATCCTCAAAGGTGACCCACTCCCAGCTCTGAGGATGATCAAATAGCGCTCGCACGAGACGATTGTTGAGCGCATGGCCAGACTTGATGCCTTCGTATTCTGCGAGGAGCTGATGCCCCGCCAGATACAAATCACCCATGGCATCCAACATCTTGTGTTTCACAAACTCGTCGTCGTAGCGCAGGCCACCCTCATTGAGGATGCGATAGTCATCAATGACGATCGCGTTATCTACGCTGCCGCCGCGGGCCAGCCCGCGCGAGCGCATGTATTCGAACTCGTGGACGAAGCCAAAGGTTCTCGCGCGGCTGATTTCGCGCACAAACGCCTCGCTACTGATGTCCAGTGTGGCCCGCCCTGACTGCTCCCGGAAAACGGGATGATCAAAATCGATGGCAAAGGTGACTCTGAAGCCGTCGTAAGGCTTTAGCGTTGCGGTTTTATCACCGTCGCTGACAGTGATGGCCTCAGTGACCCGAATAAAGCGTTTGGCTTCTTGCTGTTCTTCGATGCCGGCCGATTGCAGCAGGTAAACAAAAGGCCCCGCAGAGCCGTCCATGATCGGCACTTCCGCCGAATCCATATCGATGTAGGCATTATCGATGCCCAGACCGCAGAAGGCCGACAACAGATGCTCTACCGTGGTGACTCTGGCGTCGCCTGAACCCAGGCTGGTGGACAGATCTGTCTCATCGACCCAGTCCGCCCGGGCGGGGATATCCCGGACCGGACTCAGGTCGGTGCGACGAAACACGATGCCGGTGTCCGCTGGTGCCGGACAGAGCATCATGCCCACCTTATTGCCGGAGTGAAGCCCCACGCCGGTCGATTTGATCGACTCCCGCAGAGTGCGTTGCCGCAGCATAGTTATCCCCTCTGATCAGGGGGGACATTACTAGGCCCGGCTACCGCAATCCAGCTCTCCTACCCCGACTATTTACGCCAATCGACGCTTTACAGCGTCTCAGTCGAACAGCGTGTCAGTCGGCCTGACGGCGCAAAAAGGCGGGAACATCGAATAACTGCTCATCGAGATCCTCGTCTAATTTGACGGCAGCTTGCCCGTCCACTGTCGCAGTGGCCTGACGGCGCCTACCGGGAGGCAGATCGTAATCCTCATAGTCGGCTCCAGATGTCGCGGGACGCGCCGCCACCGTAGGCTCTACCGCAGTCAGGGTCGGACGCGCCTCGGCACCGCGAAGCCCCGTCGCCACCACAGTTACCTTGAGGCTGTCAGTCATGTCCGGGTCGATCACCGTGCCAACAACCACCGTGGCGTCCTCAGAGGCGATGTCCTCTATTGTGGCGCCCACCTCGGAGAACTCACCGAGGGAGAGATCTAGACCGGCAGTAATGTTGACCAAAATGCCACGCGCGCCGCTGAGATCAATGTCATCCAACAACGGACTGTTAATCGCGCGCTCGGCGGCCTCCCTGGCGCGGTTTTCGCCGCTGGCGCTGCCCGTGCCCATCATCGCAGATCCCATTTCTGACATCACGGTGCGAACGTCGGCAAAGTCAACGTTGACCAAGCCCGGTCGGATGATCAGATCGGCAATACCCTGAACCGCACCCAACAGGACGTCGTTGGCTTCTTTGAAGGCATCGAGCAATGTAGTGTTGGAACCCAGCACCTCCAACAGCTTCTCATTGGGAATGGTAATCAAGGAATCGCAGTGCTGAGCGATCTCTGACAGCCCCTCTTCCGCGGTATTGACACGCTTCTTGCCCTCAAAACTAAACGGTCGGGTAACCACTGCGACGGTAAGAATACCGAGCTCCCTGGCCACTTCGGCGACGATCGGCGCAGCACCTGTGCCGGTGCCACCGCCCATGCCCGCCGTCACGAATACCATGTCCGCTCCGTGTAAGGCATCTGCGATCCGATCACGATCCTCAAGTGCCGCCGCTCGCCCCACCTCGGGGTTGGCACCGGCTCCCAGACCTTTCGTGATGCCAGCGCCCAACTGCAGAACCGTTTTCGAACTGATATCCGAAAGGGCCTGCGCGTCAGTATTGGCGCAAATAAAATCCACGCCGTCGACCTGATGATCGATCATGTGACGAACGGCGTTACCGCCACCGCCACCGACACCGATCACTTTGATCACGGCACTTTGTGGTGCACTGTCTACTAGTTCAAACATCTTACTCTCCCCTTTTTAAAAAACTCCAAACCGCAGAGCTCTGCCAAAAATCGTTGTCCTGAAAATTTAAAAATGCCGCGCAAACCACGCTTTCACGCGACCTGCGAAACTGATGCCTTCTGACTCGGTCTCCTGCCGCACCCGCGCGCCATCCCGGGTCTCTTCTGCGCCATAAAGCAGCAGGCCCACCGCCGTCGCATAGATCGGGTTACGGATAATGTCGTGCAGGCCGCGCGCATATTGCGGTGCCCCCACTCTGACCGGCATGTGGAAGATCTCCTCTGCGAGATCTACCGCGCCTTCCATTTTTGAGGTGCCGCCTGTAAGCACCACTCCGGCGGGTATTAATTCTTCATAGCCGGAGCGTCTCAGCTCCGATTGAATGAGCGTGAACAGCTCGTCATAGCGGGGCTCCACGACTTCCGCCAGAGACTGTCGAGAGAGATCTCTCGGCGGCCGGTCGCCAACGCTGGGGACCTTGATCGTCTCGTCTGGGCCTGCCAGCTGGGTCAGCGCGCAGGCGTAGCGGATTTTGATCTCCTCTGCGTGCTGCGTCGGTGTGCGAAGCGCCATGGCGATGTCATTGGTGACCTGATCACCGGCAATGGGAATGACCCCGGTGTGGCGTATCGAGCCGTCCGTGAAGATGGCGATATCAGAAGTCCCACCACCAATATCAACCAGGCAAACACCCAGATCCCGTTCGTCCTCTGTGATCACCGAATAGCTGGATGCGAGTTGTTCCAGAATGATGCCGTCAACCGACAGTCCGCACCGTTCAATACACTTTTCGATGTTCTGTGCCGCGTTCACGGCGCAGGTTACGAGATGCACTTTGGCCTCCAGGCGGACCCCGGACATGCCCAGCGGCTCTCGAATCCCTGACTGGTTGTCGATGACGAACTCCTGCGGGAGCACGTGCAATACCTTCTGGTCGGCTGGGATCGCCACTGCTTGTGCCGCGTCGATAACGCGGTCAATGTCTTGCTCAAAGACCTCCTGATCGCGAATCGCCACAATCCCGTGAGAATTCACCGAGCGAATGTGACTGCCGGCGATACCCACGTATACGGAGTGGATCTGACAGCCCGCCATCAGCTCGGCTTCCTCTACCGCACGCTGTATCGCATTGACCGTGGATTCGATATTGACCACGACACCCTTTTTCATACCTCTGGATGGATGGGAACCGATGCCCACGACCTCCATACCACCATCTGGGTCGACCTCGCCGACAACCGCGACGACCTTAGAGGTGCCGATATCGAGTCCGACAATCATCTGCTTGCTCTCTTGCTGAGCCATTACCCTTCTCCCCTGTTCTGCGCGCCTTGCATTGCCAGCTCCGCATCGCTGAATGTCACGGCAGCGCCGTACTCGTAACGCAGATCCACTATGGCCACCGTCTGCGCGGGCAGCCGCTCTTCCCAGAGCCGCTTGAACCGGGTCACGCGATGGGAAATATCTTTCGCTCCCAATAACAACGACAGGCCGCTATCGAACCGGACAGCCACTTGCCCGAGCGAGTCGAGTGACAGCTCGTTGATTTGCAACCCGGTGGGCTCGAGCAGTCCTGCCAGCGTTTGATATCGCCGCATCAGAGAACCCTCGGCGCCATCCGGGCCAATGAGCAGTGGAAGATCTTGGTAGATTGGATCCGCGGTCGCCGCAAAAACTTGGCCTTCATGGTTGAGGTATCCCCCCTCTCCCCATCGGGCCAGCGGCCTCTGCTCGGTGAGCGTCACCTCAATTTCCGCCGGCCAGCGCCTTCGGGTATTGACCCGATAAACCCAGGGTAGTGATTCAAGTTCATGTCGTAGATCGGTGAGATCCGTGGCCAGAAAGCCCGCCGCAATGCGGGGCGCCAACCGCGACTGGATCTCCTCGATATCGATATGCTGAACGTCACCCATAACGGTCAGCCGCTCTACCTGCTGGGCACTGAGATGAGTGCCCCCTTGGTAAAGCCCGACACTCACCAGGGCAACACCGGTCGCTAGCAGGCTCCGATTCACCCAGCGCCTTAGCCGCGAGACAGGCGCGGTCGTCATGTGGCCCGAACTCGCGTTTCGCGTTGCGCGCCGAGGTAACCTGGCGTCACTGCTTAGCATGGCGCACCTCCAGGCTGTGTTCATAAATCTCGGTCAACAGGTCAAGCAGGCTGAGCCCCGCCACTTTGGCAGCGAGGGGCACAAGGCTGTGGGAGGTCATTCCCGGCACGGTATTGACCTCAAGCAGCTGCCAGGCCCCCGCGGCCTCTCGCATCACATCAACCCGGCCCCACACCTCACCGCCGACCGCTGCAAAAGCCGTCAGCGCCAGTTCAGACAGCGCGGCCTCTTCCTCGGTGGCCAAGTCCGACGGACAGGTAAAGCGCGTTTTTTCGGAGTGATATTTGGCGTCGAAATCATAGAAATCGCCGGACACGTCAATTCGGATGCTGGGCAGTGCTCTGTCGCCGAGGATCGCGACCGTGTATTCCGGCCCCGAGACAAACTGCTCGGCCATCACATCGGCACCAAATGTGCTGGCGTGACGGTAGGCGGCCTCGAGCTCAGCAGCGTTGCTGGCCCTGCTCATACCCAGAGAAGAACCCTCAAGCGCCGGTTTCACAAAAACCGTGCCCAGTGCCTGAATCACCGCCTGCCAATTCGTCTCAGGCGTCAATTGCTGAAAGGCGGGTGTGGGCAAGCCCAGCCCCTGCCACAGCCACTTGGTGCGGACTTTGTCCATGGTCAGCGCAGACGCCATGAGATCGCAGCCGCTATAGGGCAGCTTCATGAGCTCGAATAGCCCGTGCACCGTGCCGTCTTCACCACCCGGGCCGTGCAATAAATTAAAGGCAAACGAGGCCCCCTTGAGTTGCTCCGGCCAGCCCTCCTCTGCCGTATCCACCCGCAGCACCTGCGCACCGGCCTGCTCCAGCGCGTGCGCAACATTCTCGCCACTCTCCAGTGAAATACTGCGCTCCGCGGCGGAGCCGCCCAGCATGACTGCCAGTGTTTTTCCGCTGAAGGGATTGGCGGTCATTGCAAGGCCTCCAGCGAATCACTGTCGGCTAACGCGGCAGAAAGCCGGCCAATGTCACCAGCTCCCTGCATCAACAGGATATCCCCGTCACTCAACACGCCTGCCAAAACGGCTGCCAGCTGCCGCTGGTCGGAGACCACCACTGGTTCCAGCACGCCTCTGGCACGAATCGCTCTGGCCAGTGACTGCGCGTCAGCGCCCTCAATCGTCGATTCGCCGGCGGGGTAAACATCGAGCAGGATCAGAAACTGAGCCTCACCCAGCACCGAGACAAACTCATCAAAATGGTCTCGAGTGCGGGTAAACCGATGAGGTTGATACACCATGACCACCCTCTGATCGTTAAACGCGTCGCGGGCGGCCTGCAAGGTGACGGCGACCTCAGTGGGGTGATGCCCGTAATCGTCGATCAGCCTCGCGCTACCCGCTGACCAGCGCACATTGCCCAAATCCGAGAAGCGTCTGCCGACGCCGCCAAATTCAGCCAATCCTTTGACAATAGCGTCTTCTGAAATACCGAGTTCTGCACAGAGCGCCGCGGCACCCCCTGCATTCTGGGCGTTATGGAGTCCGGGCATGTTGACGGTCAGCGCCAATGGCGCAGCATCGTGGGGGCGGATGAGCTCAAAGTGACTGCACAGGCCCTCGCTCCGGTAATTATCCAGTCGGTAATCGGCATCAGCGTGGCGCCCATAGGTCACCACCTGCCGGGACAGTTCAGGGATTAAATCGCGCACCCCTTTGTCATCCAGACACATGACAGCGGGCCCATAAAAGGGCAGGTTGTGCAGGAAACCGTTGAAGGCCTGCACGTAGCGGCTCATATCTCCCTCGTAGTGCTCCATATGGTCAGCTTCAATGTTGGTGACCAGCGCCATCATGGGTTGCAGATGCAGAAATGAAGCGTCGCTCTCGTCCGCTTCAACCACCAGAAACTGCCCCTCACCCAGCGCCGCGTTGGCGCCCGCTTGATTGAGAAGGCCACCAATCACAAAAGTCGGATCCTCGCCTGCCTCACCGAGAATGGCGGCGATCAGGCTTGTGGTAGTGGTCTTGCCGTGGGTTCCCGCAACAGCAATGCCGAAGCGGTAACGCATGAGTTCTGCCAACATTTCCGCACGCGGCACCACGGGGATCCGCTGCTGACGTGCGGCCGTGCGTTCAGGGTTGTCCTCAGGCACGGCGGCTGACACCACGAGCACGTCAGCGCCTGCTATGTGCTCAGCCTCGTGACCGATGTGCACGGTAATGCCCAGGGAGCGCAGTCTCGCCACCACTGCACTCTCCGCTCGATCAGAGCCTGTCACCGTGTAGCCCAGGCCGGCGAGCACCTCGGCGATACCACTCATGCCAGCACCACCGATCCCCACCATAAAGATGTGACGAATACGGCCCATGCCCGTCATAACGGGGCGCGGCTCAACCACTTGCATGCACCACCCCCCTGAGCACTTCAACAACGCGATGAGTGGCGTCGGGCGCGGCAAACTCGCTCGCCGCACTCGACAATTGAGTCAGCGACGACGGTGAGGCAATCCAATCGGTCAGCAATCCGGCAAGGCGCTCTGGTGTCGCCTCTGGTTGAGGTAGCAGCACTGCCGCACCCGCGTCCGCCAAAACCCGCGCGTTCTGGGTCTGATGGTCATCAATTGCATGTGGCAGCGGGATCAATATTGCCGCGGTGCCAGTTGCCGCGAGCTCCGACACCGTCAAGGCACCGGCTCGCGCAATCACAATATCCGCCCAGGCGTACGCCGCTGGCATGTCGTCAATAAAGTCATCGCAGCGCCTGTCAGCAAATGAGCTATCTATCCATGCTGCATCGGCCTCGGCGCGATTGCGCGCACCGCATTGCTGCCAAATTGAGAGAGACTGACCGAGCCCCCGTTCCATCAAGAGGCTCGTCACGAGAGGTGTTAGTGCGTTCAACGGTGCGGCTCCGAGGCTGCCTCCCAGTACCAACACTCTGAGTGGACGCTCTGCGGAAAAGGCCAACAACTGGCTAAGCTCGCCTCGGTCGACCGGTGTCAGCGACTGGCGCACTGGATTCCCGACCACTTCGGCCTTCCGGTCTGCGGCAAATCTACCGGGCAACCCACAAAGCACCCGGCGCGCCAGTGGCGCTAACCAGCGATTGGTCGTCCCCGCAACCGAATTCTGTTCGTGGATCACCAGTGGGCGCCGTGTTAACCACGCAGCGAGTCCCGCAGGCCCGGCTGCATAGCCGCCCATACCGAGCACCACGTCAGGCTTTACGCGCCGCATAATTGAGAGGGACTGCCAGAGCGCCGCGGCCAAGCGGAGCACACCCTGCATCCGCGCCATCCAATTTTTGCCACGTATTCCGGAGACGCTGAGGTGATGTAACGGCAATCCAGCGGCGGGTACCAAGCGCTGCTCAATACCGCGCTCTGTACCGACCCAGTCCACCGACCAGCCCAGCTCCGTCAAGAGCCCGGCCACGGCCAGAGCAGGATAGACGTGCCCACCCGTTCCCCCTGCAGCAATCAGGGCACGCCCCGATATTGAAGGTAGGGCGCTCACACTGACGCCCTCTGTTGCAGGCTATCGAAACCCTCAGATTCATCCTGTAATTGCTGGGCGACACGCAAGACGATGCCCAGCAGCACGCAGCTGACGATCAGGCTTGAGCCGCCGTAGCTAACAAATGGGAGCGTCAAGCCTTTGGTGGGCAACAGACCTGAGCTGGCACCCATGTTGACGAAAACCTGTCCCGCGAACATCAGTGCAGTGCCGAAACAAACATGGGCTTCAAAGTGTTTACACCGAGTCGCTGCGGCCCAGCCCGTCTGCAAGATGCGGGCGATGAGCAGCGCAAAGAGCACGATCAATGCGGTCGCACCGATCAAACCGGTCTCTTCGGCCCAAATCGAAAACACGAAGTCTGTGTGAGCCTCAGGCAAGTAAAACAACTTTTGTACGCTGTTGCCCAAGCCGACACCCAACCACTTTCCCTGACCAAAAGCGATCAACGACTGAATCAACTGGAAACCTGAGCCGAACGGATCTGCCCACGGGTCCTGATAAGCGGTCAGACGTTGCAAGCGGTAAGGCGCGCTGAGAATCAAGCCGGTGAAGACGACAGCAACTGACAACAGCATGGCGAGCACGTAAAGCAATCTGGCACCGGCTAAAAACATCATGCCCACAACCATGCCCATGATGATGACAGTGGCGCCGAAATCCGGCTCCAGCAGCAACAAAAGTACGACAACGGCCAGGACGCCAATCAATCGCGCGAGGCCGCCCCAATGGTGCCGCACCGCCTCTTCCTGCCTGACCAGGTATCCCGCCGCATAGAGCAGCAGCGCCAGCTTGGCGATCTCTGATGGTTGCACCGTAATGGGGCCCAGCGGCAACCATCGCTGAGCACCGTTTACTTCACGGCCAATGCCGGGCATCAGCACCAAAATCAATAGTGCAAAGGCAAAGAACAGCATCCATGGAGACAGTCGCTGCAACGTTTCGAGCGGAAGCATGTACGCCAGCCCCCCCGCAGTCAGACCGGCAAGTAAATACAGGGCATGCCGCTCAGTGTGATGCCAAGGGTTGTTGAAATGGAAATCGCTGTACTCAATCGATGCCGAGGCGATGGCGATCAAACCGATACTCACCAACACGGCGCCGAGCATCAGCAAGAGGGGGTCCCCTCTATAGATCGCAAAGGTGGCGCCGCGGATCATGCCGCCACCTCCAGTGCCGCCACCGCTGCCTGAAATCGCTCGCCACGCTCAACGTAGCTGGTAAACATGTCAAAACTCGCACACGCGGGCGACAGCAAAACAATATCCCCAGGTTGAGCGGATGCCGCACTCAGATTGACGGCGTCCTCTAGGCTGGACATAACATCAATCGGCGCATCCTGACCAAGGTGGGCACAAATCTCCGCCGTGGCCTCACCCATGACCAGCAACCGCACGTCGATTTGAGCAAGCACGGGTTTGAGCAAAGAGAAATCCTGCCCTTTACCCTGTCCGCCGATGATCAGCCAGATTTGCCCTGCGCCGGACAGGCCCTCCAGCGCGGCAGACGTCGCACCGATATTGGTGCCTTTGCTGTCATCGATGAAGCGCACACCATTGACCTGGCCGATCAACTCGCAGCGATGAGGCAGACCGCGGTACTGCTTTGCTCCCTCGATCAATCCCTCCATAGGCATGTTTAGCGCACTGCCCAGCGCCAGCGCCGCCAGTACATTCAGGTGGTTATGCCTGCCCGCCAGCTGGAGCTCATCGGCGCACACCAGTCTCTCCGAGCCTCGGCATAGCCAGGTCACGCTGTCACGCTCAAGGAGACCAAACTCTTTGAGATCTGGCTCTCCAGATCGCCACCAGGTGACCGGCGTCTCTTCTGGGACCAGTGGGATAGTGAGCGGGTCATCCCGGTTCGCCACCACATGTCCCACTTGCTTGTGAATGGCATGTTTGGCGCGGTGATAGTCCGTGAGCGACGCGTAGCGGTCGAGGTGATCGGCACTGATATTGAGGACTGTCGCCAGATCCAAACCCAGCGCTTCAGACCGCTCCAACTGAAAACTGGACAGCTCGAGCACATACAACTCAGGCTCGTCCGCCAGCAGATCCAAAGCCGGGCGACCCAGATTCCCTCCCACGGCGACTTTCACACCACAGGCAGCAATCATGGCCCCGAGTATCGACGTGACAGTGGATTTGCCATTGGAGCCGGTAATACCCACCACTGGCGCCTTAGCCGCCTCCACGAACAAATCAATATCGCCTCGCACTCGACAACCTTGCCCACGGGCTCTCTCCACCAGGGGATGATCGAGCGCCACCCCGGGACTCACGATCATTTCAGTGCAGTCGTCAGCAAAAGCCGCATCAATGTCACCGAAAGCGGCGCTGTCCAAATCGATATCGGCTACCGCCGCAGGATTGTCAGCAAGCTCTGCCCGGGTATCGACGGCCGCGAAGGCAACGCCTTGCTGCCGCCACCAGCGGGCAACTGACTGTCCCGTAGCACCGAGACCGAAGATCACGCGTCTCTCTGAGCTGGCAATGGTCGCGCTCGTCATCATCCGTCCGTCACCGCAGCTTCAACGTGGCGAGCCCAAACAGCACGAGCATCACAGTGATAATCCAGAACCGGACGATCACCCGAGGCTCGGGCCATCCTTTGAGTTCGAAATGATGATGAATGGGCGCCATGCGGAAGACCCGCTTGCCCGTCAACTTGAACGAACCGACCTGAATGATTACCGAGAGAGTTTCCAGCACGAAGATACCGCCCATGATGAAAAGCACGATCTCGTGCCGGGTCATTACCGCGACAATACCGAGCGCAGCGCCCAGTGCCAGCGCGCCGACATCGCCCATAAAAATCATGGCGGGGTAGGTGTTGAACCACAGAAACCCGAGGCCTGCTCCGGCAATCGCACCGCAGAACACCATCAGCTCGCCAGTCCCGGGCAGATAGGCAATGTTGAGATACTCGGCAAATTCAACATGTCCGGCGAGATAAGCGATCACACCGAGACCCGTCGCCACCATCACTGTGGGCATGATGGCGAGACCGTCCAGACCGTCTGTTAGATTTACCGCGTTACTCGAACCGACCACCACAAAATAAGTAAACAGCACGAACAGCCAGCCCATTGATAACGCCACATCTTTAAAGAAGGGCACATAGAGGGTCGTTTCTTCAGGCAGTAGAGCGGTATCAAACAGATACAGTGCGATGCCGAAGGCAAACAACGACTGCCAGAGATACTTCCACCGGGCGGGCAAGCCTCGCGTGTCTTTTCGGACCACCTTCCGATAATCATCAACCCAACCGATCGCACCGAAGGCCACAGTGGTGATCAGCGCAACCCATACATAACGGCTGCCCAAATCTGCCCACAAAACGGTGGATCCCAGTACGGTGACAAGAATTAATGCCCCGCCCATAGTGGGCGTGCCGGCTTTTTGCAAATGAGATTGCGGCCCTTCTTCACGGATTGTCTGGCCAATCTGCAACTGATTCAGGCGCTCAATCACGTAGGGACCGACCACCATGGAGATGGCCAGCGCCGTGCAGGCTGCGAGAATGCCTCGCAGCGTCAGGTACTGGAATACGGCAAATCCCGGATCAATGGCGAGCAGCTGCTCGCTTAACCAGATCAGCATGCTGTAGCCCCCCCTGAAGCCAGAAGCCACGCGACGGTGTGCTCTAAACCGGCTCCTCGCGACCCCTTCACCCAAATGGTGTACTCAGCAGGCAAGGCGGGAAAATCACTCTGCAAGGCCGCCTGATCGTCAAAGCACAGGGCGTCGCGCCCGAAAGCCTCTGCCGCGGGCGTTGCCTCACCGCCAACTGTGATCAGCTTGTCTATGCCCAGCTGTCTCGCGTTACGCCCGACTTCCTGATGAAGCGACTGACTGTTCTCCCCCAGCTCAAGCATCGGGCCCAACACCAATACGCGGTAACCGGGCTGTCTCGACAATACCTGCAGTGCAGCGTTGACCGCCGCGGGATTGGCGTTATAGCTGTCATCCACTACCGTGCCGCCGCCGGGCAGATGGGTGACGGCACCGCGGCCAGCACCCGCGCCCGTAGCTCGAACGGCACGCGCTGCATCACTCGGTGTAACGCCTATCTCGATCGCGATGGCCAGCGCTGCCAGTGCGTTCTTTACGTGCTGCTCACCCGCGAGCTGCAAGCTAACTGGCTGAGAACCCGACGGGGTCAGCAGCTGAAAGTGGCTACCCTCCATTCCCAGATGCTCAATATCCGTAGCCCGGTAGTCCGCGTCCTGAGCCAGACCAAAGGTCACCTGCCTTGCAGTGCCTGCCTGCTCACGCCACTGCGGCAACCACTCCTGATCGGCATTGATGACAGCGAGGCCGTTGCCCGCCAGTCCTTCGAAGATCTCACCCTTGGTGGCGGCAATCGCGTCGACACTGGCATAGTGAGCGAGGTGGGCAGCCGACGCATTGAGACATACCGCAACGTTGGGTCGTGCGAGCTGGCATAGATAGGCAATATCGCCAGGCTGCCCCGCCCCCATCTCGATCACGCCGAACCGATGGTTATTGGTCAACCCTGAAAGCGTGATCGGCACACCCAGCTCGTTATTCTGATTGCCAACGGTAGCGTGCACCTCGCCCGCTGTTGCCAGCGCCGCCGCAACAAGATTTTTAGTCGTGGTTTTGCCCGCGCTACCGGTGATGGCGATCACATCCCCCTCAAATGCCTGCCGCTTAAGACAACCAAAGCGGCCAGAGGCCTGCAGGACGTCGGCGACCACTAACTGGGGTGACAAACCCTCTAGCTTGCGCTCGGTAAGGAGCGCTGATGCCCCTGCCGCCAACGCCTGGGGCGCAAAATCATGACCATCGACCCGCTGACCCGACAGCGCAGCAAACAGGTCGCCGGCCTTCACCTCGCGACTATCTATTGCTAAGTTTTGGAGCGCGACGGATTCACCCACCAGCTGTCCGCCGGTTTCGTCAGCCAAGGCCTGCAGTGCAATGGCGGACATCAGGCTGCCTGCCTCTGCTGCAGGTGCTGGGCGGCGCGCTCGGCATCATTAAACGGCAAGCGCACGCCATCAATTTCCTGATAGGTCTCATGCCCTTTACCCGCAATCAGTACGGTGTCACCCACCTTGGCCTCGGCAATCGCCAGCGCAATCGCGGCAGCCCGGTCAGCCTCGACAATCGGAGAGTTATCACAACCCAGCAAAATATCGTCGATGATGGCTTCGGGAGATTCTGAGCGGGGGTTGTCACTGGTCACGATCACACGGTCCGCAAAGCGACACGCAATGGTCCCCATCTCCGCGCGTTTGCCGGGATCGCGGTCACCGCCGCAACCGAACAACACCCAGAGTGCGCCGGCGTTATCGGTTTCTTTTACTGCACAAATGGCGCGTTCCAGTGCATCCGGAGTGTGGGCGTAGTCCACGATGACACGGATGTCAGTCCCATCACCCACCGCTTGCAGTCGCCCTACCACTGGCTCCAGCGCCTCAGCCGCGGCAAGCGCCTCCGAGAAGTCGACGCCCAGCGATAATATTGCAGCCAGAGATGCCCCGACATTGAACGCATTGAAACGACCGCTCAGCGCCGTTCGCAGGCGACCATCACCCCAGGGTGTGCGAAGCTTTAGCACCAGCGGTATGGCTTGCACGACTTCAATGCTGATCTCCGCGTTGGCGCTGACTACCGACACACCCAAGGCACCCGACCGCCAGACATCGGCGTGGGCGATTACCGCCTTATCGTCCGCGTTGTAAATGCGACTGGCCGGCTCAAACTCCCGGAATAATTTCAGCTTTGCCTCGCAGTAAGCATCCATCGAATGGTGATAATCCAGATGGTCCCGGGACAAATTGGTGAACACGCCGACATCAACCGCTAACCCATCCAGTCGCCCCTGATCGAGCGCGTGACTGGAGGCCTCAAGCGCCACACACTCGACCCCGTGATCACGCCACTGGCGCAGCTGACGATGGAGTGCGAGGCAGTCAGGCGTGGTGTTGCGTGTTTCGGTGGGCTGTTGATCGAGCCGCATACCCAGCGTGCCGATCGTCCCGGTCTTGCGTCCCATGCGTCGCAACATCTGCGCCGTTAAATCGACAACCGATGTCTTGCCATTAGTGCCCGTCGCCGCGACCACTTTGAGATCACCGGAGGGCGACCCATAGAGACGATTTGCGAGAGCGCCCAGTTCACCCTTGAGACCTGCAACGGAGATAACCCTCTCATCGTCTCGGTTAAGCGCCCGACCGGACTCCGTCAACACCGCCACAGCGCCAGCCGCTAACGCCGGCTCGATAAAATCTCGACCATCGTGCTCAGCGCCCGGTAACGCGATAAACACATCGCCCGGCTCCAGCGCCCGCGTGTCGAGGGTCAAGTTGTGCACCATCACGTCGGGTGCCGCGGGCTCGTTGATCAGCGTGCGCAGATTCATACTCACTGCCGACCCCCAGAGGCGGCGAGTAACGCCCCCAGCTCTGATTGGTCGGGCTGAGCATTGCGAATGCGCAGCACCTCCTCGGTAATGCGCGAGTAGACCGGCGCTGCCGCCAATCCGCCGCCGTAGTGATCACCACGAGGCTGGTCGATGAGAATCGCCGTGACGTAACGCGGTGCGCTCATGGGCGCGACACCGACGAACAGGGCGACATACTGGTCATCAAGGTAGCCGCCAGCGCCCACCTTGTGGACCGTTCCTGTTTTGCCACCCACGGAAAACCCGGGCACCTGAGCCAGCGTCGCCGTGCCGCCCTGTTCCGTAACACGATCCAGCACCTCAAGTACGTCTCGCGCAACCTCCGGTTCAATCACCTGCTGGCCGGCGGGCAGCGCATCAGGATCCTGACGCAGCAGCGTTAGCGGTCGTCGTATGCCACCGTTTGCCAAAATGGCATAGGCGCGTGCGAGCTGAATCGGTGTCGCCGTCAGGCCATAACCAAAGGCAAGCGTAACTTTTTCAATGTCGCTCCAGCGCGCCAAGTCCGGCAATTGGCCGGCGCGCTCACCGGGAAAGCCGGTGCCGGTCGACTCGCCCAAGCCGAAGCGATAAAGAACATCCAAAATGGCCTCGTGTCCCACCGCCTGCGCGATTTTGGTGACGCCCACCTGACTGGATTTTTCAATGACTGTTGATACCGAAATCTCGCCATAATCCCTTGGATCGTGGAGCATCTTGGCGCCCACCCGAATCCGCCCCGGCGTCGTATCGACAATACTGTCGATATGAAACTGACCGCTTTCCAGAGCCGCCACCAACGTCAAGGTTTTAATGGTAGAGCCCGGTTCATAGGCATCCGTCAGCGCACGATTGCGCGCGCCGCTGAAGTCCAGCGCCTCACGGCTGTTGGGGTTGAATACCGGATAGTTGCTAACGGCGAGAACCTCTCCGGTCCAGGCATCGAGCGTGATCGCTGAACCCGCAGCCGCGCCGGTTTCCTTCATTGCACGCTGAAGCTCACGGTGTTGGGCGTATTGCAGACGCAGATCGAGGCTCAGGGCAAGCGCCTTACCCGGGCGAGGCTCCTCTATCACCCCGAAATCGCGCACCGCATCGCCGTGCAGGTCTTTGATGAATCGTTTTTTACCTGGGACACCCTGTAGCCAGTCTTCAAATGCTAGCTCGACACCCGCAATGCCGTGCCCGTCGACATTGGTCAGCCCCAGCAGCTGCGCAGTGACCTCTCCCGCCGGGTAATAACGTCGGTACTCGCGCTCTCCGCGCACACCCGGAAAGTTCTCTCGCAATACTTGCCGGGCAAATTCCGGCGTTTGATGCCGCGCGAGATACATAAACTGCTTGTCGCCATAAAATCGCAACTTGTCGCTAAGTGCCGCCGCATCGAGGGAGAGCCGCGCCGCAAGATCGTCAAGGCGCGGGCTGTCCTTCAGTTGTTGCGGGTTCGCCCACAATGAGACCACAGGGGAGCTGACCGCCAGCGGTGTACCATTGCGGTCCTCGATCAAACCCCGATAAACCGGTATCTCCGCAGTACGAACGGTTCGCAAAGCGCCCTGCTCGCGCAGAAAGACCGCGCCCTGCCCTCCATCGGTGACCTGAAGGAGAATCAGCCGGCCCACCAATGTGGCCGCCAATGCAGTGAGGCCAAGACAGATCACCACAAAACGCCAGCGCGGCAATCGGTATGTCTGCTTTGCGCGCGTCATTCCTCGATGACCTGTGACAGGCTGAGGTCGGGCACCTGCATGGAAAGTGTCTCGGACGCTATCTGACTAATGCGATGCGGCGCCGCCCAGGTATTGACCTCCAGCAACAAACGCGTGTACTGCTCCTGTAATTCCCAGCGCCGCAGTTCAAGATCCTGGAGCCGGGCATAACCCTCGCGAACATGATGAGTACTCGCCACCACGGCGAGCGCTGAAACGAGAAGGCCAGCGCTCAAAAACACAATGGTGGCCGCGGGTGAGAGGGGTAGCTGACTCACGGCAAACGCTCCGCAACGCGCATGATCGCTGACCGGGCACGGGGATTGTCAGAGACCTCCTTCTCTGATGGCATCACTGCCTTGCCCAGTTGGCGCAAAGATCCCCGATGCGCTTCATACTGAACAGGCACACCTGGGGGCAGCTGTTCGCCGCGCTCGGCCTGCCTGATGAAGCGCTTGACGATCCGGTCTTCCAAAGAATGGAAGCTAATCACCACCATCCTGCCACCCGGCGCCAGTGCCAGCACACTGGCCTCCAGCACCTCGCGCAGTGCATCCAGCTCGCCGTTGACGTGCAAGCGAATCGCCTGAAAACTCCTGGTCGCGGGGTGCTTGTTGGGCTCCCACTTGGGATTGGCCGTCGAGACGATCTCAGCCAGTTGAGCCGTCCGCTCAATCTGCTCGGTCGACCGGGCCTGCACGATGGCAGCGGCAATACGGCGCGCAAACCGCTCTTCCCCCAACTCACGCAGCACTTGCGCCAACTCGGCCTCACCTACCACGGACAACCACTCTGCAGCTGACCTGCCCGACTCAGGGTTCATCCGCATATCAAGAGGCCCATCGTGACTAAAGCTAAAGCCCCGCTCAGGATCGTCCAGCTGAGGCGATGACACCCCAAGATCCAGCAGCACGCCCTGCAGGCTGGCAGGTGCGATGTGATTGCCCAAGTCGCGAAAATTGGCTGCCTGAAACCGAAAACGCGGATCCTGATCGGCTAGGCGCTCAGCCACCGCAGAGGCTGCGGGATCTTGATCAAAAGCGGCTAAAGTCCCGAGAGGTGAGAGAGCATCGAGGATTCGGGTGCTGTGCCCGCCCCGGCCAAACGTGCCATCCACGTATGCGCCATCCGCCGATACCATCAGTGCCGCAATTGCCTCCTCAAGCAGAACCGGTAGATGTCCCCGGTCCATCAAAGTTTGAGCTGCATCAGCTCCGCTGGGAGCTCCCCAGTTGCATCCGTCGACAAGGCAGCAGCGCACTCCTGCTGCCACAAATCCTCCGACCACAGTTCAAGCTTGTTGCCTTGCCCGACCAGCACCGCACGCTTTTCGAGCTGCGCGTATTCACGCAACGCCGGCGGCACGAGCACCCGCCCGCTGCCATCCAACTGGAGGTCACTGGCATAGCCCAGTACCAATCTCTGGAATCGTTTCACTGCGGGATTGAGAGCCGGTAGTGCCTGCACGTCGCGCTCGATGCGCTCCCACTCGGGCAAGGGATAAAGCGTGAGGCAAGAGGTCTGTGTATCAACGGTCAGCACAATGTGGCCATCGCCCAGCACCGACAGAAGCTCGCGCTGCCGAGAGGGCACCGCCATGCGGCCCTTGGCATCCAGATTGATGTGCTGTACCCCACGAAACATAGCGTCACGCCCACAGACTTCCGCTTATCACCACAAAATGGACTTTTTTCCCACTTTGCACCACTTTTCGCCACTATACGCCCGGCCAGGGAGGAGGGTCAACGACCTACATGGAAAAAAACGTGGATTTTCAGTGCCTTACAGGGTCAGCTCTGGGGAGAAATCCAGCTGAACAGGCATCGGGAAACCTTCAACAAAACAGCTTTTTAACCAGAATTACAAGGTTTGGCCTTAAGTAATATTCTAAAAACGCATTAAATTATGGCTTTAATCTCGAAATGGTCTAAAAATGCGCTATTGCGAACTGTGGGGGAGGAGGAAGCCCCCCTTGCGGGGGGCATAGCGAGTTAGTCGATAAGCCGGGTTCTGTCGTGGACGATCATTCATCTGCGACGAACGTCACCGTTCGCCTGAAGCGACCTACCCGAATCCGCCGAGGGTCACGGCATCAGATTCCTATTTGGTCTTGCTCCGGGCGGGGTTTACCATCGCCACGGTTGTTACCAACCGCGCGGTGCGCTCTTACCGCACCTTTTCACCCTTACCTGCGAACAGGCGGTTTCCTTTCTGCTGCACTTTCCGTGGGCTCGCGCCCCCCAGGCGTTACCTGGCGCCCTGACCCGTTGGAGCCCGGACTTTCCTCTGCCGCGACGCGACAGCGATCGTCTGACCAACTCGCGCGCGAGCCTACCTAGATCAGCAAGGGCCTGCAAGCCTAGCTATCGTGACGTTGATCCAATAACCATTGATAAAGTTGCCTCGCCGGAAGCCCTGTAATATCCGCCACCACCGCCGCCGCTCGGCGGGGCGGTAACTCATCAGCAAGACGCGCCAGCAGCCTGGACGTTTCTGGAGTCAATGTCACAGTGGCTGGATCAAAGCCGCGTACCAGAATCACCACCTCTCCGCGCTGCTGATTTGCATCGGACAGCACAAATTTGTGTAGCCCCGATAAGACGGCTTGATAGATTGTCTCGTGGGTTTTTGTCAGTTCACGGCAGAGCGCTGCCTCACGATCCCCCAACACTTGATACATCGCCTCCAGCGAGGCGGCGAGGCGACGCGGCGATTCAAAAAATATCAGGGTCCCCTCAATCGCCGTGAGCGCTTGCAGGCGATTCGCTCTCTGACCGGGCTTCGAGGGCAGGAACCCCTCGAAATAAAAACGATCTGTCGGCAAACCCGCCGCACTCAATGCGGTGATGGTCGCGCTCGCGCCGGGAATCGGCACAACGGGTATCCGCTCTTGGTGACAGGCCACGACCAGCTTGTAACCCGGATCCGAGACCAGCGGCGTACCCGCGTCAGAAATCAACGCAATAGTCTCTCCGGCACGTAATCGCTTCAGCATGCCCTCTAAATCTGAAGACTCGCTGTGATCGTGATAACTGATGAGGGGTGTCCGAATATCAAAATGGCGCATCAACTTCGAGGAGTGACGGGTATCTTCCGCGGCGATCAGATTGACACTGCGCAGAACATCGATGGCGCGCAGAGACATATCGTCCAGATGACCAATCGGGGTGGCGACAATATAAAGACTCGCTGGCAAGGGGCTCTCTCCGCCTTGGATCATCTGGGAAAACTTAGGGCTATACTGCCGTGATGACGACGATTGGTCACCCTCGAAAAGCGCCGCGACGGCTCTTCCAGCTTCTTTCTCTCAGCCCGCATTGGTTATGGGTGCTGGCAACATCCCTATTGCTCTTCGGCTGCGCCGGGCCGTCGGTTGAGCCCGACCGAGAGATACCTTTACTGGTGGTCGATGAAACACTGCCGCTCCCTGTCGAAGGGGAGCAGATGAACTTAAAAGCAATTGAGACAGTGACCCGCCTTGCCAAAACCGACTCTGTGTTGGCAGCACGCTACGAGCGCAACCAGTTAATGCTGGCCGACCTAGACGCATCGACACTCTTGTTTATTGACAGCGTGCTGGCCTGGTTTGCAGGAGACACCGACCTCGCCGATCAGCTACTGGCCAATCTTGCTAGGGACAACACCGCCGCACTGGATCTGGTGCTTCAGGAACGGGAGGCACGTCAGGCGCTGGCGGGGAACTGGCTGGCAGCGGCAGAAACACTCTTTCAACGAGCACACGCTCGCGCGGGGAACGGTCAAGATGACGGGGTCAGCGATAGACTGTTTGGGTACTTACTCAGGCTAGACACGGCAACCCTTGCCGAAGCCAGCCGCGGAGCCCGCGACCCCAACTGGCGTCAATGGTTGCAAATGCAGGTTGTGTATCGCGAGGGCCCTGAAGCCCTCGCCGACTGGATCACCCGTCCGAATGCGCCACCACAACACCCGGCAATGCCGCGGCACGTGGAGCGCTGGGTGACATCAGAGACTGTCGACCACATCGCTCTGCTGCTGCCACTGGAGGGCAGACTGGCGGGCGCAGGAGAAGCTGTTTTAAGCGGCGCGATCGATCAGCTCTATACCCTCTTTCCTGACCCGAGAAACCGCCCGACTCTCACCACTCTGAATTCCACCCAGCCAGCGAGCGTCAAAGACCTTTACCATCAAGCCGTGGCGGATGGGGCCGATCTGATCATCGGACCTCTGATCAAGGAGGATGTCGCTTCGCTGGGGCAGTTGGCTCAAAGGACGGTGCCCGTTATTGCCCTTAACCAGACCGACTCGCTGGCTGGATCGTCAAATCGAAACTGGATGAGCCTCAGCCTCGCACCCGAGGACGAAGCGAGACAAATCGCCGACGTCGCTTTTGGACAAGCCTGTCGCCATGCCATCGTGGTAGGCATGAACAATGATCGTGGCGCACGACTGCTCTCGTCATTCACCGATCGCTGGACCCAGCATGGCGGTCGTATCCGAGGACAGCTCGTTGTTGATAACCCCGCCGACACCAACACGGAGATGGGTAAATTGCTCGGATCCGGCTCCAGTGATCAGCGCATTCGCGCTGTTGAACGCACCTTCGACCTGCCCGTCGACGCGCGAGGGCGTGGGCGCAGCGATTTCGAATGCATTTTTATGCTGGCGCCCGATGCTGCAACGGCGCGCGCCTGGCGTCCCCTCTTGGTATTTCATATGGCAGGCGATGTACCTGTCTACGCGACCTCAGCCATCAACGATGGTGTGGCCGATACCCGTAACCGCGACCTGAATGGCGTGGTGTTTGTAGAAACACCCGCCATGCTGCCACCGGAGATGACAGACCGACTGAGTCGCCTGCGGGCACTGGGGCGCGACGCACTAACCTTGGCACAACATTGGCAGCAAACCACCGAAACGGAGCAGTGGGTTGTTCGAGGTCAAACCGGCTTATTACGCAGGAAACAAGACGGATCAGTGGAGCGGGAATTGGAATTGGCTACATTTGATGCTGCTCGGATCAGCCCAGCAGCGCTACCCTAGGCGGATACAGTGCACTAGGAATGACAGTGAAGCCGATCGGCCAGTATTGGGAACAGCGGGCGGAACATTTTTTAATGCAGCATGGTCTTCAACTGATTACCCGTAATTTCAGCACCCCAGCTGGCGAGATCGACCTCATCATGCGCGACACCGATTGTGTGGCCTTTATCGAAGTGCGGTACCGCGGCAGCACTCGTTTTGGCAGTGCCATCCATAGTGTTACGGCGGCAAAGCAGCGCAAGCTCAAGCGCTGTGCCGCACTATTCGTCAACCGACAAACGGCGTGGTCACACCACCCTTGCCGCTTTGATGTGATCGCTTATGATGCGCCCAATGGTGACGTGGAACCCGTGTGGATTCGCGCTGCCTTTGACTAACCCAAAACCAGTGACTCTAACGGCATCGTGGACTTCTACCCCCTTATCTCTGACTTTTTCCAGCGGCACCTGGAGACAACCAGTCTGGCAATGGACGGCCTCGCTGAAGCTATTGGCGCGGCTGTAGAACAGGCTGCCGAGGCCATCCTCAATGAGCACAAGTTGTTCAGCATCGGATTGGGTGCGGACTGCGCCGGCGCCACCACGCTGGCGAGCCTGCTCCACCGCGGGGTACTCAGGGAACGTCCCAGTCTGCCGGTTGTCGAACTGGCAGAGCACCACATCCAATCTGTAGAGACGGGCGTTAATTGGGCGGGGCAGCAGATTCAGGCGCTGGGACAACAGGGCGACGTGGCATTTATTTTTGCGGGCGCGTTAGGCGAGCCAGAAATTCAGCGACTGGCGGTCGCGCTGGAACAGCGGCAAGTAGGGGCGATCTGGGTGGGCAACCGGGGCCCAGGGCTCAGCATGACAGTGATCGATGAGGATGTTGAGACCCGGCTAACCTTGAACGGTGCGCTGGCAATCTGTCTGGCGCGACTGATCGACACCCATACATTTGGGCCAATGGGAGACTGAACCATGACCGAGATACGACAACGACGTGTGAGCCTATCGTTACTCTTAAGCCTCTTGTTAACGGGGCTATTAACCGGCTGCGGCTCGATCATGTCGAGTGCCGGCGCGGGGCCTATCGAGGAGGACCCCGGCGAACGGACCTTCGGGCAACAGATGACCGACGAAAGCATCGAAACCAAGGCCAAAGTCAATATCAATGCCGCCGACGAAGGCTACGATGATGCGCACCTGAGCATTGTATCTTTCAACGGCTTCGTGTTGCTCGCGGGACAAGTGCCCTCGGAAGCGCTCAAAGCGCTGGCAACCGACGTCGTGAGAAAAATTGAAGGCGTCCGGCGAATCTATAACGAATTAGAAGTCGGGCCTACAACCAGTATGGGCACCCGCAGCCACGACACCTGGATCACAACCCAGGTCAAGTCAAAGCTGCTTGCGAGCTCTGACACGCCCGGCATCCGGGTCAAGGTTGTCACGGAAAACAGCGTTGTCTATCTCATGGGTCTGATGACCGAGGAGGAGGCTGATCGCGTGTCGCTGGAAGCAGCGGAGGTCGGCAGTGCAGAGCGGGTTGTGCAGTTGTTTGAGCTGATTCCTGCGCCGGCTATTTGACGACTTTAAGGCTGGGCCTGCCGCGGCCTGCTGGCGGCTCTGGAGGGCCATCCGGTTCGTCA
>ERZ802822.278-NODE-278-length-36908-cov-10.015693_pt1 | contig 36908 bp, 52 predicted proteins | sample MGYA00345649_ERZ802822 | MGnify/ENA primary metagenome ERZ802822 (study PRJEB30503, sample SAMEA104212359) | marine metagenome | biome: Westerlies Biome; feature: [SRF] surface water layer (ENVO:00010504) within the epipelagic zone...; material: water...
GTACTGCAAGGCATGGCCTCATGGTCTCAGCATAGGCCCCACTGCGCTCGCTAGAGGGCCCCCATAGATTGTCTAGGCGGGTGGCCACACCGTCCCCTCCCCGTCCACCTTTCCAGCTCCTCCCCCGCGCACCCCAATGGTGCACCCCTCAGCCTAGCAATAAGCGTGCCAAGCGGTCCGATATAGTCATACCCCCGCATGGATGCTCGATCGGAGCCGCAAAGGAAGCCCCGGGGGGCCTGTTGGGTACGGTGAGCTGGGGTGGTAGGCTCCTCCGTTTGCAAAAAGGAACTTTTGGGTGCCTATTGGGAACTTATTGGTACATTTAGTGACCTATTGAAACCACCAGAAAGGCCTTACCAATCAATAGCTTACCTATATAGCCCCTCAGAGGCGAAATAGGGACCAACCAGACCACTGTGTGACTATATGGAGACCCAAGGAGAAGGTGGATATATGGTCCTTAGAAGGGGACGTCGGGTCCATCAAGCCATCTAGTTGGCTATATGGGTACTTGCTAGGAATATTGGGTACTATTTGGCATTAGGTTGAATCAGCACCAAAAAGTATGCTACAATAAAAGCGTAGAGTAGCTACTATATAGGAGCTAAGAAGCAGGCAGAAAAGAAAAACCCATCTACCGACTCCTTACTACCCTTCAAGAGCTACTCAAGCGATACACCGACAGCGACATCCTCTACACATCTCGCTGAAAGCCAACATCATCCATGTTAAATCCCGCAGGGGACTATAGAGTAGGAGATTTTTAGTGTCTAATAAAGTTGGACGTCCGCGTAAGACGGATTTAGTGTCTACAAAAGATATGACGAAGCGGGAGCAGGCTCAAGCGCTGAAAGACTTTAGAGCGCGTCTACTTCTGAACCCCTCTTCGCCTAAGCTAATAGAGAAGTTGTTTGAGACGGCGTTAGATGACGACCACAAAAACCAAAGTGTCGCCATGAAAATCCTCTCTGATCGTCTTTTACCTGTCGCGGGTTTCACTGCTGACGGTAAGGCTCAGAGTGCTGTCCAGATTAACATTAGCGGCCTAGGGCAACCCGAAGCTGGCATTACAATTAACGGAGAGAGTGAGGTTATAGACGATGAGTGACCTGCGCTACTTCTCTATAGACGAGTTTGACTGCCAACACACTGGCAACAACCGAATGGACCCTGTGTTTCTAGCACGCCTAGATGCCCTGAGGGACGCATGTGGATTCCCCTTCCGCATCACCTCAGGCTACAGGGACCCCTCCCATCCAGTAGAAGAAAAAAAGAAGAAGAGCGGTACACACTCACAAGGTATAGCCGCTGACATCGCCGTAGCAGATGCCTCACAGCGTCGTATCCTCGTCGCGCAGGCTCTACGGCTTGGCTTTAATGGTGTAGGAGTAGCACGTGGCTTTATACACGTAGACATACGCGAAACTACACCTGTTCTTTGGCTCTATCACTGATGGCTAACTTAGATCTCTCCCTAACCCCGTGGCAGGAGACCGTATTCGGCGACTCCTCCCGCTTTAAGGTGGTAGCCGCTGGTCGTCGATGTGGTAAGTCGCACCTCGCCGCTGTCTCCCTCATAGTCCACGCACTAAACGGCAAAGCCGGTAAGGTGTTCTACGTCGCTCCTACGCAGGGGATGGCTAGAGATATTATGTGGGATAAGCTACACGAGCTGGCGCACGAGATCATCGAAGGGGTGAACGTCAACAACCTCACAATCACCCTCGCTGGCGGCAACGTCATCTATCTGAAGGGTGCTGACCGACCTGACACTCTTCGTGGTGTCTCTCTGAAGCACTTGGTGCTGGATGAGATGGCGTTTATGAAGTCAGACGTGTGGGAGGCTATCCTACGGCCTGCCCTGTCGGATCTGAAGGGCAATGCACTCTTTATAGGTACGCCAGAGGGTCGGAACCACTTCTATGACCTCTGGATGGGTGCCTACAGCGACGTGTGGGACGGCTGGAACGCATGGCAGTACACCTCACGCGACAACCCGTTTATGGACCCAGAAGAGATAGATCACGCAGAGCGTACCCTTCCTCGCTGGGCCTATGTACAGGAATACATGGCCTCCTTTGACGCACAAGGGAGTGAATACTTTGACCCCGAGGACTTTAAATACTATGAAGAGAAGTCTACTGGCTTGGCTGGTGATTACTACATTGCTTGCGACCTCGCAGGCTTCGAGAACGATAGGGGTGCTAAAACAAAGAGAAGAGATAATTCAGCAATCGCTATCGTCTTTGTAAGCGACGGAGGTCACTGGTACATCGAAGACATCAAGTATGGACGGTGGACGCTGGACGAGACCGCAGAGACCATCTTTAAGGCTGTAGCAGAGTATAAGCCTGTAGGGGTGGGTATCGAGAAAGGTATTGCACAGCAGGCAGTTATGGGTCCGCTGTCGGACATCATGCGCCGTACACACCGTACTTTCCGTATAGAGCTACTCAGCCACGGAAATCAGAAGAAGCAAGATAGAATCCTCTGGGCTTTACAGGGGAGGTTCGAACATGGTAAAATAAGCATTAGACGAGCTGACTGGAATGCGGCCTTTATTGATGAAGCGGCGGCGTTCCCTTCTCAGCTTGTACACGACGATTTATTAGATGCTGTATCTTATGTCGATCAGATGGCTATCATCCCCTATCTGAGTGGAGACGAGATGCAGGACGACTGGGATCCCCTTGACGCAGAGGCAGGTTATTGATGAGCGAAGACATATTCGATGGAGAGTTTGACGGCACTGCCTATGAGGGCGAGCTGTCTTCTTGGGTACTAGATAAGTGCCAAGAGTGGAGAGATTACTACGAGGCTAACTACTCAGAGAAGCACGATGAGTACATGCGCCTTTACCGTAACCAGTGGGCCTCTGAGGACAAGGTACGTGACTCTGAGCGATCTAAGCTGATTGCCCCTGCGCTTGCACAGGCTGTTGAGTCTAACGTAGCTGAGCTAGAAGAGGCTACCTTCGGACGTGGTAAGATCTTTGACATCCGTGACAACTACGGAGATGAGGATGGCTCTGACATCGAGTACCTCAAGAACAAGCTCCACGATGACTTCGAGATGGCCCGTATACGCTCTTCTGTATCTGAGTGTCTTATCAACGCCGCCGTCTACGGTACAGGCATTGGCGAACTCGTAATCGAAGAGAAGAAGGTATACACGCCAGCGACCCGTCCTATGATGGAAGGCGCTATGGCGCAGGTAGGCGTAGAAGAGACTTACCGTCCTCTCATTAAGATCAACCCTATTCAGCCCCGTAACTTCCTGATCGACCCTAACGCTTCCTCTGTAGATGAGGCCCTTGGCGTAGCGATCGACGAGTTTGTCTCACGGCACACAGTAGAGATGCTACAGGAGCAGGGCGTATACAAAGACGACGTACACGTAGGCGATGCCGCTTCTGATGAAGAGATCGAAAACGACCCTATGATCCACAGCCGTCCTACAGGCCGCGTCCGTCTGCTCAAGTATTACGGCTTAGTCCCCCGTTCTTTCCTCCTCGCTGAAGGCGTAGATGAAGAGGACATGGAAGGTGACTCTGAGTACGTAGAAGCAGTTATTGTTATTGCCAACGAGGGTACACTCCTCAAGGCTGACGTAAACCCCTACATGTGCCAAGACCGTCCTATCGTGGCGTTCTCTTGGGATCTAGTCCCCTCTACCTTCTGGGGCCGTGGTGTTTGCGAGAAGGGCTACATGAGCCAGAAGGCTCTAGACACAGAGCTACGTGCACGTATCGACGCACTAGCACTCACTACCCACCCCATGATCGCTATGGACGCTACACGAATCCCACGCGGTCACAAAATGGAAATCCGTCCCGGACGTGTCCTCCTCACTAACGGTGCTCCGCAAGAGAGCATAATGCCGTTCAACTTCGGCAACCTGAATCAAGTTAGCTTTGCGCAAGGACAACAGCTTCAGCAGATGGTCTCACAGGCCACAGGCGCTGGAGAGGCTTCACAGGGTGCGGTACAGAACGATGTCACCGCCGCTGGTATGTCAATGAGCCAAGGTGCTCTGGTTAAGCGACAGAAGCGCACACTGTTGAACTTCCAAGAGAACTTCCTAATCCCACTGGTACGCAAGTCAGCATTCCGCTATATGCAGTTTGACCCTGATAACTACCCAGTACAGGATTTCACATTCGTACCCTTCTCATCTCTCGGCGCTATGGCTCGTGAGTACGAAGTGGCTCAGCTCTCGCAGATCCTACAGGTTATCCCTGCGGACTCTCCTGCACACGGCGCTGTCATCACTTCTATCATCGATCACCTTAACGTCGGCAACAGAGAAGCAATTGTAGCGGCAGTCGAAGCTGGTAATCAGCCTAACCCGCAAGAGCAACAGATGGCTCAGATGAAGATGCAGATTGAGCAGTCTATTGCGCAGGGTCAGGTTCAGCTCTTAGGTGCTCAAGCGGCAGAGTCGCAGTCACGAGCTACTAAGTATAGCACTGAAGCTCAACTGGCTCCTACAGAGCTGACGCTGAAGTACAGCGATCAGAACAACGACGGTAAGCTAGACACTGACTTCGAGAAGCGCGTTAAGACTGCCGAGCTGTTGCTGAAGGAGCGGGACATTGCGGTCAAGGAGAAGTCTGCCGTAGATCCCAACGCCCAAGCAAAGCAACAGGCTGAAGCGGAGCTGATGCGTCAACTGAGTAGTCAGTAATGGATAACCTAACTCTACTGGCGCTCATCAAAGACCTCAAGGGTAAGGTTGAGCGTACAGAGAAACTCGAAGGGCCGCAAGGCCCTGTAGGTCCGCAAGGTCCGAAAGGCGATACAGGCGCTGATGGTATCCAAGGACTTCGCGGTCCTGCTGGAGAGAGTGGCTCAGACGGCCTACAGGGAGCGCAGGGGCCTGCTGGACTCGACGGTGAGGACGGACGTGGCGTTGAGAGCGTCTCAATTGCCGCTGACGGCGATTTACTTATTAAGTACACCGATGGTAGCGAGGAAGGAATAGAATGGCCCAGAGAGCTTTCTACGGCCTTTGAGGGCCATACAGTAATTAATACGCAACAAGCGGCTCGTCCGGCTCCCTCAGATAGCGGCTACGAGTTTACCGGCGGTTTTGCTGAGAGGACTACAGGCCAGTCGGGAGCTAACGACCTAGGCTCTAACGTACAGTACACGCAAGCACAAGCAGATGCAGGAGTGTGGAAACGCTTCGGCTTTAGCTCTACACAGCAGATTGCCAACGATGTAGAATACTGGGGAGAGGACCGAGCGGGCTTCGATCAGACTAAAGGGCTTATGGGCGGATTGAACATGCCTAGCGGTTTCGACAACATGTTTCTGTTCGACGACACTGATCTTTCAGCGGCGGTTACTACTGGTGATCTCCAATACACTGCGGCTAATGGCTCTTACGACTTTAGCGATACACAGCAAGGCGACCGAATACTGGTCCGCTTCAGCTTTAACGTAGTTCCGCAGGTGGCTAACACTACCCTAGAGGTAGGCCTTATCTTTGCTACTCGCGATGAGAACGACGCTGTTACCTTTACATTCCCTCTCACGGCTCAGCCTATCTTCTACGGTACAGGCACTCAAGGACAAGCGTATCTAAACCGAGTCGAAGTGTCTGCATACGTTGCCTCACCAGAAGACATCAACGCTCGTGCTCTTCCTGCCATCCGCGCAGATAACCCAATCCTCATTCAGCCTCTGACAACTCTTTACACGGTGGTACGATAATGGCTATTAGAATCACTCGAAACGAAGCGGCTAACTGCATCAACTTTGTCGGTTCTACAAACCCTGCTTACTTTAACGCCTGTTTGAGTGCCGAAATTAACTCTGAGGATGGCAACCGAATAGACATTATTAACGATATTAGGACACAGACAGGTGGTGTTACTGCTTACGAGTTCTACGCTGTTTTGTATACGGACTTTGCAGATAAGGACGGAACCGCATTCGCTAACGCACAGGCGGCTGTTGACTACATCAATCAAAACGCCAACGTCGCCAACAACACAGGCCGCTTTCTATTGTCTGCTACTGACTCTATTGATTTCACAACAGATCAAACTGAAACGACTGTTTTGTTAGGCAACGGGGACGCATACGCGGTTAACTCCATAAGGGCGGTAGCTAACGATGAAGGCCATATCGACATAATCAAGCACAGTGTTGATGTCATTATCTATTCTGGTCTACGCCTAGCGAATGCTAGCATTGACGGGACTACTGTAACGCAGACGCTTGCCACGGCGGTTAATGAGCTTAATTCGCTGTTCTCTCACTCAGGCGGAGCCAGCGGAGACGTTCCTGTTATTACCTCCGCAACCACTGTTAACTTAACAGCGGGCGACACGCTAAACTACGAGCTTGTTGCCACTAACGGCGTAGGCTACGAATGGTCTAACTTACCCAGCGGCGTCACAACGGTTGATGGAAATATCAGGAAGCTGATAGGCGGCTCTGCTCTTGCTTCAGGCACCTATAACATAACTGCAAAGGCTATCAACTACTTTGGCGAGGACACAGAAACCATCTCGCTAGTTGTGGCGGCTCCTGCGTTCTCAAACACCAAAAGCGTAAACTTTCAAAACCAAGACTGGCTAGGCGCTAACGCCGCTCTTCTCGGGCCTACTTTGGGGAGGACGAGCAACGGCAGCGGTTCGGGAGATTCTTGGACAATACACGTTTGGTTTAAGGGCGGTACTAATAACAGTAATGGCCAAACTATTTTTTACTTTGGGGATAACGACACAACCAACGGCGGCCATTTATATTTGCGCTACCAAGGCGGCAACAACCGACTACGCTTTAGGTATGGCTCCGGTAATAACTATTTAAATTTCCACTCCCCAAGCAATACACTCATGGACAACACTTGGCACCACATTGTAGTGGCTTATGATGGAGGCACAACCGGCGCTGGCAGTGCAGAAGTGAATGCTTATTACAACAGGTTTAGTATCTTTATTGACGGGGTAGACGTAAGCTCCAGCGGGAGTTGGTCACACAGCAACTACGGATGGTCTAGCGCCATAGATGCTGACAACCTCCGTATAGGCAGATATGCGTCTGCTCAGTACCTACAAGACAACTGCCGAGTAGATGAGGTGGCTATATGGAACTCAGACCAGTCCGCCAACATTGCAGACCTCTACAGCTCAGGAGCTACCCACGATCTTGCTCTGTTGACAGACGCTCCCAGTCATTGGTGGCGCATGGGCGACGGCGATACATACCCTACAATTGTAGATAACGTAGGAAATGCAGACTTTGTTATGTACAACATGACGGCCTCGGACATCGTAAGCGATGCTCCGTAGATTCAACACTAACTCAAGGAGAATAATTATGGCATGTGGAAAGAAGAACTGCGGATGTAAGGGCAAGAGCTGTAGTTTCGGAGCTGGAGGGTACAAGTAATGCCAGCAAAGAGAGGACTATACGCCAACATTAACGCCAAGCGTAAGGCAGGCAAGACAATGCGCAAGAAGGGGGCCAAAGGAGCACCCACAGCGGAGGACTTTAAGAACGCGGCTAAGACCGCCAAGAAGAGGAAGAAGTAATGGCTACTCCGCGCAAAGGCAAGGCTAAGGTCAAGGTTACGTCTAGCGGCAAGAAGGTCAGCTACGGTCAGGCAGGTAAGGCCAAGGACGGAGGCTCCAGAGTCAAGCCCGGAACCAGCAAGGGAGATAGCTACTGCGCCCGATCTTTAGGCATTAAGAAAAGACTGTCAAAAAAGAAGCAGAACGATCCTAATACGCCTAACAATCTGTCACGTAAGCGTTGGAAGTGTAAAGGGGCTAAGTCAGGGAGTAAGTAATGGGTATGGGCGTTAAGCATTATCTGAAAGACGGAAAGGAATATAAAGGTGGCGTGCATAAGATGGCTGATGGGTCCCTGCACTCTGGTAAGACGCACACTAAATCGAGCAAGCCGCTGTCTCACTATGGCGGCTTAACGCAGAAAGCAAAGCGCAAGGCGCGGGAGGGTTGGAAATAATGTCAAGCTGTAAAGGAAAGAAGAGAGCTTTACCAAAGCGCGGTCAACGTACTGTGACTAACAAAAAGCGCAAGAGAAGTAGGTAAGTTAGCTCCATTGACAATTTAGCAATGGTAGGGTAAAATAGGCATTGAGGCTCTTTCTGGGCCTCTTCCCCTTATCCCACAATACGCCCACAGGGAGAACGTATGCGCAATGTAACAGTCAAGGAACTCGATGAGTGCCTTACTCAGCTTAACGGCATCCTAGCCAAGTTAGCTTCAAGAATAGAAAGCGTAGAGGAGGCAGTCAAAGCCCAACCCTCGCCAAAGCCGACTACTCGCAAGCCAGCAACTAAAGGAGATGCCTAATGAATGAGCAAGAGAAGTATTATGATGCCGCCCGCGAATTGTTTAACGCAGAAGGCTGGCAGAATTTTATTAGAGATTTAGAGAACAACGTCGCTAACATCCGAGTCGAGAACATCGACGACGAGAAAGGCTTCTGGATTGCTAAGGGTCAGCTCAATGTCCTACACAGTATCCTAGGCTATGAGAATATGCTCAGAGCGGCAGAAGAGTCAGCAGAGGAAGACGATGCGGAAGCTATATGATGCCCGCTGTCCTGCTGGACACGTAACTGAAGTGTTTGGCTATTCAGATGAAACTTTCCGGTGCGGAGAATGTAATCTGGATGCCAAGCGCATCATTAGCCCGATCAGATGTCAGCTCGAGGGTGTCTCTGGGGATTTCCCAGATGCCGCCGCTAAGTGGGCAAGACGTCATGAGAAGGCCGCGACGCAGGGATAACGGTTAAGCCAACTGCCCTGCATTCCTTTTACCGATAACCCTTACAGGACCGGAGATACTTAATGGCTAAGATAATTGACACCGACGTAACCGAACAGGAAGATAACTCTACTGAGTTCGCTTCACTCACTGAGGAGCAACCGACACAGGAGGCTCCAGCCGAACCTGCAGAAGAGGCCACTGAAGCAGTAGTAGAATCAGAGGTAGATGAAGAGGAAGCAGAAGACCTTCCCGAGAAGTACAAAGGTAAAAGTGCCGCAGAGTTAGCGCGTATGCACCAGAACCTAGAATCGTTAATGGGTAAGCAGTCGTCAGAAGTTGGCGAACTCCGCAAAGCCGTTGACCAATTAGTTCAAAGCAACATGCAAACTCAGGCGACAGCAACATCCGCACCGGAACCCGAAATAGACGATAGTGAATTCTTTACGAATCCTCGGGGCGCGGTTGAGCGTTTGATCGCAGAAAACCCAACACTACAAAGTGCCCAACAAGTGGCCGCTGAGATGTCTAAACAGCAAGCACTTGCGGCATTACAGAATGCTCATCCAGATATGAATAAGATTGTTACCGACGACGCTTTCCAAAAGTGGGTAGGTGGCAGTAAGATTCGAACTGAGATGTTCCGTAAAGCTGATCAGCAGTACGACTATGAGCAAGCTAACGAGTTGTTTAACCTCTGGAAAGAGCGGGCTACAACTGTGACGCAAGCTAAAGCCGTAGAGAAGCTGGCTCAGAAGCAACAACTAAAGCGGGCATCTACTGGATCAGCCAGAGCAAACCCAGAGGGGAAAGCTGTAAAGAAGGTCTATCGTCGTCGTGACATTATCGACCTCATGAATCGTGACCCTAAGCGGTACCAAGCTATGCAATCTGAAATCATGCTTGCTTACCAAGAAGGTCGCGTTAAGTAAACTCTAACCGCCCTACGGGGCATTTTAACCTTTAAGGAATATCACCATGGCACTTGGTTCTAACCATGTAACAAACACAACTGCGGCGACTTTCATCCCAGAGATCTGGTCAGATGAAATCATCGCGGCATACGAGAACGCACTTGTTGTTAAGCCTCTTGTTCGCGCTATGAGCATGTCAGGCAAGAAAGGCGACACCGTTCACATCCCTAAGCCCGATCGTGGCGCGGCATCTGCTAAGACTGCTGAGACTGAAGTAACTCTTATCACTGGCACTACTGGTGAGTTGGTTGTTACTATCGACCAGCACTTCGAGTACAGCCGTCTGATCGAAGACATCACTGACGTTCAAGCTCTTAACAGCCTCCGTTCTTTCTACACTGAAGACGCTGGTTACGCTCTTGCTAAGAAAGTTGACGACGCTTTGATCGCTGAAGCCGCTAACTTCACTGCACAGCTCGAGTGTGGCGCTGGTGGTACTGCTGTCTCTGGCGGAACTGCTGTTGCGTTCAACGACGCTTCTTTCCGTGACGCTGTTCAGGTTTTGGATGACAACGACGTTCCTATGTCTCAGCGTTGCTTCGTAATCCCACCAGCGGTTAAGAACGCTATGTTGGGAATCAGCAACTACATCTCTACAGACTTCGTAACTGGTCGTCCTGTTGAGAATGGCAAGATCGGTTCTTTGTACGGCGTAGACATCTTCGTTTCTACTAACCTTCCTACAGAGAACACTGACGAGAAAGCCGCTCTTCTGTTCCACAAAGACGCTATGGTCTTTGCTGAGCAAGTTGGCGTTCGCGTTCAGACTCAATACAAGCAAGAGTACCTCGCAGACTTGATGACTGCTGACACTCTGTACGGTGTTGAAACTTACCGCCCAGAGGCTGGTGTAGCTCTGCACTGCGCTGTCTAATTAGCGTAACCCAAGGGGGCCTTCGGGTCCCCTTTCCCTTATTCCTCTCACCCGCATAGGTTATAAACATGGCAACGATAAAGCTCAAGAATGGCTCAGGCGCTCCTCTCGCCTCTGACTTAGTGCAGGGTGAGCCCGCCCTCGATTTGACTAACAAGCGACTCTACACTGAAGATGCAGGTGGCGCTATCATCGAAGTGGGCACAAATCCCTCAAGTATTACTACCTCCTCCGCAGACATTGACGGAGGCTCTATAGACGGCACAGTTATCGGCGGCGTCACCCCTGCGGCTGTCACAACGTCCTCTCTCGTAGCCACTACAGCAGACATCGATGCTGGTAGCATTGACGGCACAGTTATCGGTGGGACTACTCCTGCGGCTGGTTCGTTTACTACTTTCACCTCTACAGGTATTGACGATAACGCCACCTCTACAGCTATCACTATTGATGGCAGTCAGAATGTCGGTATTGGTGCTAGTTCACCTGACTCAAAGTTACAAATAAAAGGAACTGCAAATTCTTCGCAACTAATCCTTGGCGGTACTGACAACAGGGGCTTAAAAGTATCAACTACTAACGTAGGCGGACAAAACGACAGTGGTGTTATTTTTGATGCGCAGGATACTGAGGGGGGCGGCGCTCTGTCAACCTTGATATTCAGCACTGGCGGCGCAGAACACATGCGCATCGATGGAAGCGGCAACGTCGGAATAGGCGTAGCTGACGGTGACGTTACAAATGATGGCAGTGCCGCAAGAACCTACGTAGGTATCATTGGCACAGCTAACAGAGGCAGATTAAATATAGGCACTACTGCATCTAACGGCGCAGACGCGGCAACTTTAGCATTTACAAACGGTGCTAATACACTTGCAGACATTATTGTTGATACTACCTCTGGGGTACAAAACAGTGGAAATCTAAGTATTAGCTCTACTGATTACCTTAGAGTTTTGACAAGTGGCTCAGAACGCATGCGCGTCGAGGCAAGCGGCAATGTCGGTATTGGTACTAGCAGTCCTAATGCTCTTTTGTCACTGTCCAGCGGCTCAGGAACTAAAGCAACTATAGAAACGACTCGCAATTTTACAGTAAACAGAAACTTTCAAATTGCTGTTGATGAACATGCAGAAGGAGCTTTAACAATAACACCAAGCACTACGCTTGGAGGTTCAACATACACTACGCCTATCATTACTGCTACAGCGGTGGGCAATGTCGGTATTGGTACGTCCTCACCTGTTTCTTCTTTGGATTTATCAGGAGGCGCAGACGGAACTATAGGTGTTTTAACGCTTGCGCAAGGCAATGCCACTACCAAAGTTGCTAAAATATACGGTACATCTACTAACACGAATGAAAAAGGTATTAAGTTCAACACTCAGTATTATGGAGATGTTGACGCCATGACTATATCGCCAGAGGGCAATGTCGGTATTGGTGCTAGCAGTCCAACAGCAAAATTATCGCTACAAACAGCAACAGGCGCTAACAACACCAGCTACAACATTATTGACGCTACGACAGACAATCCAACGTACAAGGCTCAAATTAATTTAGTCCGTGAAGATAGCTCTGGCAGACTTGGGTGGGCGTTCTTAACAAATAACGTAGGCTCGCCTGTAGAAGCCATGCGCATCGATGCAAGCGGCAACGTGCTTGTGGGGAAAACTTCCCCTAGCTTTGATACTGTTGGTGCTGAAATGAGGGCTGATGGTAGGATTATTGCAGTAAGAAATGGCGACCCCATGTATGTCACAAGAAATGGAAGTGACGGTAATTTAATTAATTTTAGAAAAGACGGCGCAACAGTCGGTAGTATTGGTAGTGCTTTAGGTGACTCTTCCGTTTCTACTTTGTTTATTGCAGATGGCGGCAACGTAGGCCTACGCTTTGACCAAGCGTCTACAGATGACATACAGCCGTGTACTACTACTGGTGCTAATAGAGATGCCGCCATTAACTTAGGAGCCGCTGGCAACCGCTTCAAAGACCTTTGGCTGTCAAATGACCTAAAACTTTCAAATGGTTCTTACGTTGAGTTTGGTGATAGTGGCACAAGCATTTATGGCTCAAACAGTCTAGACGTTCTTCTATTTACTACGTCTGGCTCAGAATCCATGCGCATTGATGCAAGCGGCAGCTTGCTTGTGGGTACTCCTAGTGTAGTCGATACTAATTGTACAGGAATACACTCTAAGGCTGATGCTTCTACAAAATGGCCTCAAGCTATGCAGGGTGTTGATAGAGGCATGGTGGCCTATACAACAGCAACATCAGGATCAGTTTTGTTTCATTATTTTATTTATAATGGCAGTGTTGTTGGTAGTATAAGCTCAACGGGTTCATCAACATCCTACAACACCTCATCGGACTACCGCCTCAAGGAAAACGTAGTGCCCCTCACAGGCGCTATAGATCGAGTCAAGCAACTGAAGCCTTCACGCTTTAACTTTATCACTGACGCTGACACCACTGTAGATGGCTTCATAGCGCACGAAGTGCAGGAAGTTATCCCAGAGGCGGCTACAGGCTCTAAAGATGCGATGCGTGATGAGGAGTATGAAGTTACTCCAGCGGTCTATGAGGACGTAGTAATTCCTGCGGTGCTTGATGAAGAAGGTAATGAAGTTGAAGCAGAACGCACAGAGCAACAACTTGTAACTGAAGCTGTCATGGGTACACGTTCAGTACCAGACTACCAAGGCATTGACCAGAGCAAGCTAGTACCGCTACTGGTTGCCGCACTTCAGGAGCAGAATGACCTCATAGATGACCTACGTGCACGTGTTGCACAGCTAGAGTCAAACTAATGGCCCTCGTACTCCTATGTGTCCTCACAGCCCTCCAGCTTGGGGACATTTGGACCACACAGTACGCTCTGCGTAACATCAAGGCGGCTAAAGAGGCCAACCCTGTAGTACGCAAGCTCATGGACAAGCTCGGTATCTTGGGTGGCCTTCTGGTCCTCAAGGTACCTTTCATTGCGCTTATATGGATGTATCCAATGCCCATGTGGTTACTGCTGAGCCTCATAGCCTTCTACGGCTACATTGTAGGCAACAACGCACGCATCATATTAAAGCACAAATAGTAACAATACGGAATCTATAGTATAATAGCTCTAGGTTCCTTTTTCATTCATCAGGAGAGTCTATGTCATACTACGTCGGCACCCAGTCATACCCATCACTGTACAAAGCTATAGCCGCCGCTCAAGCGACTAACGGCACTGTATCTGCTCAGCCTGTCGGAACTACTTCGACCGATGGCGGTATGCTCTCGGGTACCTCTACTTCCACTCCTTCCGAGAGGGAGTATCGTTACGTAAAGGAGCCTTCAGACCTTAGCGGCGGTAGCTCTAGAAACGTATGGGATGCTACTAAAATAGGCATTGCTCGTGGTGACGCAGGTCTTAAAGAGCTATACGATTCAAGAAAAGAATACATACAGCTTTTTGATTCGTTCAATAATTTTAAAAGTTACATGAATGAAATTCAGGATCTTTATGATTCTGAGGCTCTTTCTCCGTGGTACAAAACACAAAGCATTCGAGAGTGGACTGACGCAGAATATGGCGAAGGAACTTACGACGAAATAAGAGAAGAGGCATCTGTAGCCGAAGCGTATGGTGAGCAAGACACTGGCGTAGCTAGATTAAGAGATGATTATGAAGCAGTAATGGCTCCAATTAGAGAAGAGCAATTTAAAGCCTTTATTGCCTCTCCTGAATATCAAGGGCTGGCACAAAAGTACGGTTTAAACGACGTAGTTAAAAACCAAGACGGTGACGTATTTGCTTTTAATGGCGGATGGCCTGTAGAGGTATTTGAAGTAGATGACCACATGGGAGCAGGTGACTACTTAAAAGTTGCGGCCGCTATTGGTCTCGGTGCTTGGGCTGGTCCTGTCCTGTCTACCGCCTTATCCAGTGCTGGCATGGGAGCAACAACAGCATCTATTGTTTCAGCCGCCGCGACAAGTGCCGGAAGCCAGTTGATTACTACAGGAGAGATTGATCCTGCTAGGCTGTTACAGGCGGCGGCTACAGCGGGATTATCAGGCGCTGTTAGTGAGCTTACCTCCAGCCTACCTACAGAGTACCTAGATGCCTTATCTACTGGTAGCGTAGCTGTAGACAATGTTCTATCTACTATGGCTATGGATATAGTAACGCAGGGCGTTATTGATGGTCAGGTAGACTTACAGCAAGTTGTACAGTCTGGTATGTTTACAGCGGCTGGTGAGCTAATTGGATTCCTACAGGGTAACATGGCTGTAGACCCTGAGAAGCAAGCAGAGTTCGAAGCTAAGTGGGCCGAGATGACTGCTGAACAGCATCAAGAGATGTTTAGCACTATTGAGCAGAACTTCGGCTCAGGTGCTCTTACAGACGCGCTAAACTCTATGGACGCGCAGACGGCTATGATGGCCTCTCAGACGTTGGCTGACATGTTCGCCGCTAACAACGTCACAGTGTCACAAGGCAGTGATGGAACATGGGTAGAAGAGCAAGAAGTAAGCCTCACTGACGACACTACGACTCAGCCTATCTACGACACAGCTCCCGCGCAGATCAATAACCCCTTTGAGGGCGATACGCTCATTAACGGTGTCTACTACAACGAGAGCGGATTCCCTATCGGCGTACACCCAGATGCTACAGCCGATCAGATCCTAGAGCAGTTCGTAAACGACAAGAACGCATGGAATACATTATCAGGTAGCGCACACGGCCTGCCTCCAGAAGCCGTAGCTATCTTAGTAGAAGCTGGCGGCGGTACTGTACAGGGCCTTAGCGACCTCCTAGTAGATAACGGTCTTATCTTGGCGCAGGGCGAAGGCGGTCAGTACGTGATGATCTCAGGGTCCAATTCGACCACTGGTTTGCACACTAGCCTAGATCAAGATGCTCTGCTGGACATACAAGCTCCTACAGAGAACAACTACATTCCCAACCCTCGGCCGACTAACGATCTGCTGAACCCCTTAGATACCAGCGACGTATCTCAAGAGATGCTGGACATCTTGACTAACGTAGAGCAACAGCCGGACATCCTAGAGCCTGACATGTCTGTCGATGCGATAACAGTCGAGCCTGATCCCATAGTTCCAGACCCTGTAGTACCTCCAGAGCCCGTAGAGCCGCCGGAGCCTGTAGAGCCTACAGACACCGACGTAGCTGGCGACTCCGGTACAGCAGGAAGCGTAGGCGCTGGATCTGGTGAAGCAGTTTCTTCCATTTCGGAAACCGTAAACAACATCCTCAACACCATGCCGGACTCTTCTCCTACTCGGACTACGGCTACGGGATCTGCTTCTACAGACGGCCTCCTCACTGGTTCTACCTCTGGCGGTACTGCTGGGGGTTCTGCTACTGGAGCTACTGATCCTACTGCTGGCGGGTCTGCCGCTGGTGGTGCTACCTCTGGAGGAGCCGCAGGAGGCTCTGTAACGCCCTCTACGGACGTTGGCGGTACAAGAGGTGGCAATACAGGAGGTAACACTGGAGGGGCCGCAGGCGGCGTTACAGGAGGTGCTACGACAGGCTCTGGTGTAGTATCTGGCGGGCCGACCGCTACGTCTGGAGTTCCAGATGCAAATGTCAGCTTAGGGGCCAGTACTGGACTACAGCAAGAGTTGGCAGATGCTTTAGCGGCCCTAGAGACAGGGCAGACTGAATCCTTATCGGATGCGGCGGCTGAGTTGCTGGCGCAGATCACGGGCGGAGACGCTGACATCCTACAAGAGATGAGCGAAGTCCAAGGAGCACTAGAGCAGGAGCTTAACGCCCTAGGGACAAACGTCACAGGTATTGCCGATGCCCTAACGAATAACATTGAAGACCTACGTAGTCAGACGCAAGGGGAGTTCGATAACCTCACCACCCTGTTTAACCAAGGGTTAGACGCTGTAGATAATGACATTAATGCCTTGGCTGAGCAGTCGCTTGGATACTACAACGATCTGAGCGAATCACTAGCTGTACAGGCCGCAGGGCAAACTCAGGCGCTTAGCGACACAGAGGCACGCCTGCTAGAGAACATGACAGGCATCGAGGCTTCAGTGCTACAGGAGATGGCGCTTGTCGAAGGCGGCTTGCAAGATGGATTGAACAGCCTAGGTATGGATTTAGATGTCCTAGCCGAGAACGTAGACACTCGCATGGGTACCATCACCGACGCTATGACCGCTGGCTTCGAAGGCGTAGAAAACCAATTCGGTGTAGTGCAAGGTGAGCTGGAAGGACTAGGCGCTGGACTCGAAGGGCTTGGTCAAGGCGTGGCAGGATTAGGCACTGGTCTTCTTACAGGATTGGGCCAGCTAGGTTTAGACCAGCAAGAGATGCAGGCAAGGCTGTCAGCACCGAAGTGGGAAGACTTCTACTCAGGTGACATCTCAGGTCCACGCAGAGACTTCCAGAGCGCCTACCTCGGTGGTCAGCCACAGCAGAGCAACACAGTAGACAATCTTAATCAAATGATCGCACGTAGCCTAGAGATGTCGCCAAGCACTCAGGGTATGTTCGGAAACTTCCAAAACAAGGGCTAAATAAATGACATACTTAGACATCATCAACAGCGTCCTACGTCGTCTCCGAGAAGAAACGGCGGTAAGCGTAACAGAGACGGATTATGTCTCTATGGTTGGAGACTTTGTAAACGACGCTAAGCGTATCGTAGAGGACTCCTACCAGTGGGAAGCCTTGCGTCAGACTACCATCTTCAACACCGCATCTGGCACCGATACCTACACGTTGACTGACATGGGCAATCGTGCTAAACTTATAAGTGTTTACGACCAGACCTCTAAGTACGAGTTGAGAGCCCTTCCGCGCACTAAGATTCGAAGCGAGAAGTTAGCGAATCCAGCAGAGACAGGCACTCCTCGGTACTACGGCTTCAACGGGTTAGACAGCAACGGAGACACTAATCTCCAGCTACATGTCACTCCCGACGGCGTATACTCGATGAATGTTTTAGCTGTCGTCCCTCAGGCAGATCTTTCGGTAGCGACTGACGCGGTATTAGCCCCCTCGTCACCTATCATCCACTTAGCGTTAGCTATGTTGGCGAGAGAGCGCGGAGAGACAGGTGGCACCTCTACAGCAGAGTATTTCCAGATGGCTGATAAGTACCTACGCGATGCTATCGCAGTAGAAGCGGCCCGACACGAAGACGAACTCATCTACTATACGGTGTAACCTATGGCGCAACCCATTCAACAGCTCTCCCTAGTCGCTCCAGCCTTCCGTGGCTTGAACACGCAGGATAGCCCTATCGACATGGACCCTACGTTCGCTCTAGTAGCGGATAATTGCGTGGTCGATGAGAACGGTCGTCTAGGTGCCCGCAAGGGTCAAACCCTACTGACAACCGACTCGACTGCCTTGGGTACAGGCAAGATAGAGGCGCTTAACAAGTTTAGCACCCGCACAGGTAACGACTACTACTTCAGCGCTGGAGACAATAAGATATTCCAAGGGGATGATGTCTTGACTGACGTAACCCCCGCAGGCGTAGTTATAACTGATAACCACTGGAAAATAGAGCCTTTTAACGACAAGCTGTTCTTCTTCCAGAAAGGGCACATACCTCTAGTCTTCGACGAGGCCACTAATGTACTCCAGAAGGTAGAAGACTACCACACTACAGGAACTACAGCACCGCAGGCTAACGAAGTGATTGCCGCTTTCGGTCGTTTATGGGCCGCTGACGTATCAGGCAACAGACACACGCTGTATTGGTCGGATACGTTGGTTGGCGAGGCGTGGACAGGACACTCTTCTGGCTCTATTGACCTTACTACTGTTTGGCCTTCTGGTTACGACAACATTGTAGCCTTAGCCGCACACAACAACTACTTAGTCATCTTCGGTGAGCAGTCTATACTTATCTACCAAGGTGCTGAAGAGCCTTCCACAATGGTCCTAGCAGATACCATCGTCAACATAGGATGTGTTGGGCGGGATACTGTTAAAAGCATCGGTACAGACTTGCTGTTTATGTCTCGTGAGGGCTTGCGCTCTCTGGGACGTACTATTCAAGAGAAGTCGGTAGCCATCGGCATCCTATCTCGTAACATCCGCAGTGAGCTTGTAACCTCGCTGAACTCTGTAAACACCCAAGATATTCAGTGCACCTTTATAGCAGAGGATAGCCTGTACGTCGTGTCGTTCCCAAACAGGCAGATTGCTTACGCTTTCGACGTGCGCCAGCCGCTAGAGGATGGTTCTTTCCGCGTAACTCGGTGGACCACTATCAACCACAATTGCTACTACTCTAACGGAGACGGCCTAACCTACATAGGTAGCGCAGACGGTATCGGCTACTACGACAGCTACTACGAGAAGGGAGCATCGTACAGCCTCTACTACAGATCACCTCAGATGAGCTTTGGAGACACTTCACGTCTCAAGATGATTAAGAACATCGCGGCTATCTTCATCGGCGGTGGCGTAACCCCTGTTATCCTACGCTGGGGATATGGCTTCGATGGTTCGTTCAAGAGTAGGACATTTAACATTACTTCTGGCTCTGCCGTTGGTTACTTCGGAGAGTCTGAATATACTGTAGCTGAGTTTTCCGTGGGGAACACTACGGACACGTTCAATGCTAAAGGTACCGGCAGTGGTACTATTATCAACATAGCCCTTGAAGCTAAGATCAGCGGTGTTGCGCTGTCAGTACAGGGCTTTAACTTACAAATACTAATGGGGAAAATCACCAATGGCTGATTACATCACGTCTATTAACTTCACGGCTAAGGACTCACTGCCATCCGGTGATCCTCAGAAAATCATTAGAGGTACAGACTTCCAGACAGAATTCGACGCTATCGCTGTAGCTTCGGCAACTAAAGCTGACTTAACCTCTCCCACTTTCACAGGGACCGTAACCGTTCCTAACTTAACAGTATCCGGTACTTTTACCGCCACAGTAGACGGAGGCACTTACTGATGATATACGGCACAGACGACATTATGAACATGGCGGGAGCTGGTCAGGGCTTTAACGTCAACTCTTTAGTAGAAGGGCTACTGGGCGGAGGCGGGGCCATCGCTGGTGGACTCCTTACTAAAGATGCGTATGACAAGCTAGGTAGTATAGGTGACACTGCAATCACTGAGATGACTGAGCTAGGCCAGCAGGGACTAGAGCAGACAGCCTTTAAGCCATACAGTGTCACATCGACTACAGGGTCGCAGTTCGGCGTATCTCCAGAGGGAAGCATAAACATGATGCTGTCTCCCGAAGAGCGAGCCCAACAGCAGATGCTCATGGGACAGGCCACTAACATGTTCAGCCAAGCGGCGGCTCCTATGGCGGAGACTGAAGAGAACGTCTTTAACCGCTTGATGGCACTACAGAATCCAGCAATGGAGCGTGAGCGTGCGGCTTTGGAGAACAGACTGTTGGCGCAAGGACGCCTAGGAACTTCTTCTAACCTCTTCGGCGGCACTTCGCCAGAGATGCTGGGCTTCCAGACAGCTCAAGCTGAAGCGCGTAACACAGCGGCACTACAGGCTATGCAACAGGCGCGAGCGGATCAGTTACAACAATCTAACCTCGCCAGTGCGTTCCAAGGCGCTACATACGTGCCACAGGCGCAAGGTCTAGCGGCTTTCCAGCCTTCGCTGACTACTAGCGGATTGGCACAGCAGGGTCAGATCCAAGGTGCTAACCTATACGGTGACGCGCTGTCTAGCGGATTGAGTGCTCAGTTGGGTGCCCGTCAGGGACAAGCTAACCTAGCAGGTAATTTAGGGTCTTCTATGCTGAGCCAAGCAGGTGCTACAGCCGCAGGAGAGAATGGATGGGTAGACGCCATCGGTGACGTACTCGGCTCGATATTCGACTAAGGATTAAGACATGGCACGATTAGATGCAGGATTGACACAGGGGTTGATGAACCCTACATACCAGAAGGAGTTGGGTCAGGTAGGCGGTATGCTAGGCGGTCTAGGCGGTCAGATGCGTCAGACACGTCAGGACAAAGAGAAGGCGCAGGGCATGGCAGGGTTGACCACAGAGGGGCTATTGGCCGCTCAGCGTCAAGCCGCCGCTACACCCGCTGAGGCTATCTCTGCTGGTCTGGCTCAAGAGCAATTCGGACAACAGCAAACCGCTCGTAAGAAGGCAGATCGGGAAGCTAAGCAGTTGCAAGCGGAGAAGCTCGCAGGGTCTCAGTTGTCGGCTATGGGTGTTCGCCACAAGGCTCTCGTTAAGGAGGGCAAGACTGCTGAAGCGGCTAAGCTATTGACTGACATGGAAGAGATCGCAAAGGGCGCTATGGTTCAGCTCAGTGACTACGTAGAAGACGTTGACTCCTATTCCAACCGCTACATGAACATAGGCGGCGGTGTTGTCTTGGATAGCAAGACTGGTAAGTTCATTAACAACGAGACCGGAGAGACTGAAGACGCCGACTCCATGAACGAGAATGAGTTTGCTCAGCGTATCTTCCAGAACAAGGACGCATACACTCCAGAGTCTTGGGCGCAGTATTCTAAGGACATCGCCACTAAAGGTGCTAGAAAGGCCGCTGAGGGGCTTGTAACAGTAGATGTAGTACGTGAGGATAAGATGTCCTCCGCTGGAATCGTTGCGGACTCTCGTCGTAACATCGACAACATAGATAAGCTGATCGAGATGGCCCCTAACGGTCAGTTCGAAGCTGTAGGACAGGCCGTGTTCTCTTGGGTTCCATTCTCAGAAGAGCAGTCAGTAAATAACGCTGTAGACACTCTGAAGGCTAACGTGGCGTTTGACCGCCTACAGAAGATGCGTGATAACTCTAAGACAGGCGGTGCCTTGGGTCAGGTCAGTGAGAAGGAATTACGTCTATTAGAAGCCAACCTAGCCTCTCTAGATCCGACTAGCCGAGAGTTCCGTAACAACTTGGAAGCTATCCGTAGAACCTACCAGCGCATTATAGACATCGAGCAAGGGCCAGAAGGCGGCTCATCGAACTATGTAAAGGGTGCCGGTGGCGTTACATACTGGGTAGATCCAGAGACAGATTTGGTGTACGACTACGCAACAGGCGTTCTAATCCAATAAGGTATTGATATGACTCGTGACGACATACTAAAGAAAGCAAGAGAGCAACGATCACAGTCTTCTGGCGTAGCGTCAGGGGCCTCTGTATCACCTCAAGCTGTAGATGACATCAGGGCTACTGCACGTAAGCAGAGAGGCGCTGGTGCGGCTCCAGCCCCTGCGTCTCCTGCACAGCCAGTAGCGCAAGCCGAAGAAGGTGGATTGGACTTCGGTGGAGCGGTGAGGAAAACGGCTATGAATGCTCTGCCTATGGGTAACATTCTAAACATGGTGGGTTTGGTGGATACCCTGAGAGGTAAAGAGTCAACAGCTCAAGATAAAGCCGCAGGCGCTCTCGAGGCTGGGGTTTCTCTAGGTAGCGGCATGGTTTCTGGGATTCCCGCAACTGTCGCAGGCTATAGGGACGTTTATAAGCAATATAAAGACCAGCAGGCAGGAGACGTTACCGGAGGCGCGGCGGAGGCTGGAGATACGTACAGAGGCTCCGATGCTATGCGCGCGTTTGAGGGAGCCGTATCATACGCCCCCAAGACAGCCGAAGGGCAAGCGATTCTGGAAGGCGTGGGAAATGTATTGTCCCCTATAGGGGATGCCTTAACAGCCACCAGCGAGTTCCTTGGAGATACCGCGTATGACATCACAGGCAACCCAGCAGTAGCTACTACTTTCTACGCGGCTCCCGATGTCCTGCTTGAACTTACCGGTGTAGCTAAGACAGTAAAGGCGGCACGTGCTTCTCGTCTGGCTAAGCAGAACAAAGAGGTTCAAGCCGCTACAGAAGTATTGCAAGACCCTGAAATGCTCGTGGCTAGTCCTATGGGCGCACAGTGGAAGTTAGATGACGCTGGGGTGGCTATCCCTAACACAACAGGTAAGAAACTAGTCGAGGACGGAGTAGCTTCTGGGTCAGATGCCGCATTGATAACCAACAGCAACAAAGCGACTAAGAACCAGATGAGTGCTATGACGCAGGCGTTTGGACGTAGAGCGGAAAACGACCCCACTGGTCTCTCTCCCAATCAGATCATCGGCTCCAATGCCGCTCAAGCCCTTAACGAAGCTAACAAGGCTCGTCAGGCTGTAGGTAAGAAGCTCGATGAGGTGGTTAAAGGCGAGGCAGGTGCTATACCTGTAGACATCAAGCCAGTTATGAACCAGTTTTACGCTACGCTTAGCGAGCTGAACATTAAGCCTAGTGTGGATATGAGCACAGGTAAGGCATACTTGGACTTCCGAGGCAGTAATCTAGACTTCTCCAGCTACAAGGGACTTCAGACGTTACTCAATGACGGATTCCAGATGACCACCTACAAGGGTACGCCTACGCTGGCCGATGCCCACAGGATGAAGAAAGCCTTAGACGACCTACTCGATGCTAAAAAGCTAGAGCAGGGAGGCCAGCTAGGTAATATGGAGCGTATACTTCTCAATCTGCGCTCAGGTCTCAACGATGCCGCCAAGCAAGTAGATGCTTACGCTACTGTCAATGCACAGTATTCAGCGCTACGTGAGGGATTATCCGCATTCGATAGCTACAGACCAGCCGGTGTCTCTTGGGACTCTCCGCAGGTAGCTAACAACGTCGGATCGGCTATGAAGTCTGCCGCCGCAGATACTGCCAACGTGAATAACATGCTACAGGGCCTGTCCGACCTAAACGGAGCTATGCGTGGCGCAGGGGCGAAGCCCTTCACTGTGGACGTAGCAGGCTTGGCTCGCTACAATGACTACTTAAACGGCCAGTGGACTCGCGCAGTTATCGACTCCAGCCCTAAGACAGGTATGTTTAGAGGAGCCGCTAAGAACGCGCAGGGAGCCGCTATCTCCGCTATGGTAGGCAACAAGTTCGGCGTAGCTAATAACGTAGCAGGTCTGGTACAATCAGGCTTGGACGCTAGGATAGCCAACCAAGCCGCACAGCGGGCACGTCAACAGCAGGCGCTTGTATTACGCGTACTGCAGAACTAAGGGGGCCGTTGTAGCTGAGCGGCGGATACTATTATGAATCAAAAGGACAGAGAATATATGGAGAAACTGGACGTTAGGCTTAGGGGTGTAGAGACATCCGTAGCTGTCGGCGCTCAAGCACTTACGGACTTAAGGGGAATACTAAAGTTCGGGATAGGGGTTCTTTTAACATTGGGATTGAGCTTCGCAGGATACGTTACAGTAGAGATGAGAGACGTGGATATTAGACTGATAGAAGTAGAGAGGCGGGTATAATGGGGATTCTTGAGTTAATAGGCGGGATCTTCAAGCCTGCCGCAGAGTTAGTAGATGAACTACATACCTCTGAAGAGGAGCGTTTGAAGCATAAGGAGAGGTTGCTAGAGGTACAAGCGATCGCTATGCAGACAGTCTTTGAGTACGAGTCGGACAGCCTACAGGCTAGGGCCGCTATCGTAAACTCAGAGGCGCAATCAGATCACTGGATCGTAGCCTCATGGAGACCAATAGTAATGCTGACGCTCACGTCGCTGGTCGTCGTGGACAGCTTTGGATGGTTAGCCAACCCGCTAAGTGGCGAGGCGTGGCTGTTGCTTCAGATAGGACTAGGGGGATATGTAGTTGGTCGTTCTGGGGAGAAGATAGCGAAGACCATCAAACAGGCTTAGAATAAAACCCGACAAGGAAAGTACTGGCCCCTAAGGAGTGATCCCTAGGGGCCTTTTTTGTTACACCTCAGTAAAGGGGCGGCATCGGTAGGTTACGGATGCGAACTCGCCAGAGGCTTGAAGGTTCCGTACAATCAGCTCTCCGACAGCCTTGCAGTTGTGGATGTCCCTAGAGCGAAACTCAGCGATCTCAGTAGTCGCAGGACCGTTAGCGGACAGTGTGTAGATAACCAGTAGTATCTTTATCATTTAATCCTCCGGTAGGTTCCAGATGAATGACGCAAAGATGGCCGCGATGGTCCATACGAACGCACCGAGGCCGTAGTAGATCAAGTCGTAGTCCAATCAGCCCTCCTTGTACTTGTCTAGTACGAACGCACCAGCGCCCTTAGGCGGTCGATTGTCTACGACGTTACCGCTCTCCAGCGCATCGACCAAGATAGCAAGCGAGGCCATAGCGTGAGCTAGGTGGGTGTTACCGCTGTCGGGGTCGATGTCCTCTCCGTCCTGCCAAGCCATGAGGTGGCGCAGGGTAGCACCTAGGTATGTCTCAGCTTCTACGGTTAGGGTGCGCCAGTTGAACGCTCCGTACTTGCGAGCACCCTCCTTGAGACCCATGGCGATAGCCACCATAGCGGGAGTCGGAACGAGGTGTAAAGGCACCTTCTTATCTCCGTACTGTTGCTTGGGGTTTATGCCCTGTAGGTCAGGCTGGAAGCCGTCGTAGTAGCGGGTGTTAGTGGATGGTTCCATCAGGCTCTCCTCCGAAGTTCTCGCCTAGGTACTGATCTAGGATAGACATCTTAGCCAACTCTAAGAGCATTACGATGTGAGCCGCTTCCGTCGCGTTAGAGCCTACAGAGATGCCGAAGTCGTCAAGCTGTATGACAACCGCATCGACTTCGCTATGTATCCCTTCCTCAACCGCTGGACGTGTGATCTGCTCCAAGAACTCCTCAAGGCATTGAACAGCCGTGGGCTTCTCTTTCTCTTCCTTTCCGAACTTACCTTCGATAACAGACATATTAGTCCTCCAAGAACTCTAAGATTTCGCTTGCGTTACTGACCAGATGCGAACGTAGAAGCTCTACTAGCTCCTCAGTAGACACCCTAGAAAGCTCTACAATCTCAGCAGGCTCTACGCCTTCGCTTAGCTTATCCATTAGGTCATCAATTGATGGCATCTTACACCTCCACTCGTCGAATCTTAGAACCCAGATCCATAGGTACAGCGTGTGGTACGCCGTCGATAACTACACCACAGCCAATGACAGGCTTCTTAGCGAAGTGCTTGCCGTAGGCGAACGCCATAGAGCGCTGATCTACGCCACACCCTACAGCCAGACCCCATACAAGCTCTTGGTCGGTAGCTGTGTAGCTAACGCCGAAGTTGCTGTGGTTGTGGCCTGTGACGGTGCAACGCATACGTGTCTCAGCGTCCTTACGGAAGCCGTTGACGCCACCAGCAGTTTCGCCGTGGTGGTAGAGGATGCCGTCGATGCTGATGCTGTCCTGTACGTCCCAGCCCTTAGGAAGGCCGTAGAGGTCTGCGATAGGACGCATGAAGATAGTCGGCTCCATGCCGATCTTACGTAGCTGACGCGCTGGGATGCGGTCGTGGTTGCCTTGGATGATGGTAGCCCGTGGGAACGCCTTGTACCAAGCGGCGGCTCTGGTGTAGGCGCTCTCGTACTCGCCTGTGACACCCTTGAGCATAGGCTCAGAGTCGTGGAAGCTCAGTGCGTGGTGGTCGATGAAGTCACCGATGTGGATCACTCGGTTGCACTTGTATTGCTTCTTAACTGACTGACAGAACTCAAGGTACCCTTCCAGCTCGTATGGCAGGTGCGTATCTCCAATGATCATTACTCGTGACATTACTTAGTCTCCTTTCGAGCTAGGCGCTCATCGTTAGTCTTTGTCTGGTGGCAGGACTTACACATGATGGTAAGGCCGTCTGCCTCGCAGAACATGTTGGATACAAAACGCGGGAGGTCATCGTAGCTCTTGAGAGAGCCGCAGGGGACTGTGTGCTCTACTTGGACATCCTTGTCGCGGAATAGTCCGGCACACGCGGAGCACTTGTAGCGTACTCCCTCTGGCGTTATTTGCTTAGCGTTACCCTTGGCTTGATGCTTAACAGGGTATTTCATGAAGGCGGATCGTAGGGCGGACCTAATAAAGCTCCAGTAGCGAGCCTCAGTCCACGTATTGCCCGCTCTGGTTCTAGGAACTAGCTGACGGGGCATCCCACATCTCCTCTTCCTCTCGGCGTATCCACAGGCACTTGCCTATGTGTGACATCCATTTGTCTACGGTGGCCTCTCGATCGTCTGGACACATACCGACCTTATCGTACCCTGCAAGGTACTGGTCTCTGACGTATGCGTACATCTCTTCGGGACCGTCTAGTTCGTATAGCGGCTCGATGACTTTCTGAGTCGCCTTTACGCCTACCATGCGGAACAATCCTGGGATGTTATCTACAGAGTCACCCGTAAGTAGTTGTTTATAAAAGAAAATATCTGCGCTCTCTGGTGACACTAGATACACTCCTTGCTTCTTCCAGTTGTAGTGCCAGCCTGCTATGCCGTTGAGATCCTTGTCTAGCGTGGCGATCCCATGACCGTGTTGGCTTGCACCGATTCCCATTAAGTCGTCCGCCTCTTCACCTTCGGAGACTACAGCGTCCATCTTCTCAATCAGATACTTTTTGATGTCGTCGATGTGACCAGGCTTCCTCGCGTCCTTGCGGTTGCCCTTGTAGGGATGCTCTGGAAGCCCGTAGTCGTTGCGGTAGTTGGTAGGGCCAGTGAGGTAGATGATACCCTGCTTGGCCCCACAACCGTCGAGGATGCCCTGTATCATGACCTTCGCAGAATGAAGGGCGAAAGACACGGGGTCATCCTCTGAGGCGAACCCGACACTGTAGCAGATGATGTCTCCATCAACGCCCCAAGTCTCGGGCCGGTTCATTACAGTGCGTCGTCTAGTGAAGGAGCGCCTGTGCCTTCTTCTGGCTCAACCAAGCGGTCGATGACCATGAACTGAAGGCGGGGTGAGACACCAGCGCGTCCGCCCATCTTCCACTCGACAGGCTTGAGTGCCGCTCGGACTACTGAGCCGTAACCTACGCGCTCTGTCATGCCCTCGAAGCTGTTGCCGTCTACATCCTTGGGGATGATTGGGAACTTAGACTTACAGGTGATGAAGTTACCACGCTCGTACTTATCGCCATCCTTGAAGCTAACCTTGATGCCAAGCTCTTCCAGCTTCTCTACTGCCGCGTCGGACAAGTTAGCGAGCTGTACGGTGTACTTGCCTGCCATGCTGTCTTCACGCTCAAGGTTAGGGAATGCGATAGTGCCGCGGATTGTTACTGATTCGTTGTTAACCATAGTAGTTTTCCTTAAAAGTTATCCGATTAGTCGGGCTTCGTTAGTGCCCATATACATAGTAACGGGCGTGGGTGTTGGTGTCAATGGGTTTCAGCCCATGAGTCACCTATTTGGTACTCGCCATCGAGAGGGCATCGCATGTCGTACTGACGACCAGCCTCCCGTATGGCATTCCGAAAGACTACACCGACGCGCTCGGCGTACTCCTCGGGTACTTCGACTTGGAACTCATCGTGAACCTGTGCGACTAGCTTGTAAGGGTAGTTATAGTTATTGAGCTTATCTATAGCTATCACCAAGGCACGCTTCATTACCAAGGCCCCAGCAGATTGCAGTAGGGTGTTGAGAGCGGCGTGCTCTGAACGTACCCGTACTCGTCTGCCGTCCAGCGCCGGTAGAGTACCGGAAGAGGCTATGCGCTGGACTCGTAGGATGAGAGCATTGAGGGATGGTAGGGCCTTGAGGAACTTAGTACGTAGCTTGTTCCCCTCTGCCGCACCCCCACCAACGATGCTCCCGATCTTGGCGTCACCAGCACCGTACAAGAAAGCGTATATGAAGGTCTTAGCGTCGTTGCGTGACGGTAAGCCTGCCGCATTCTGGTTGTAGGTGTGGATGTCGCCGTGAAGGATCAGGTCCGTATAGTCGCTGTCCTTCATGTAGTGGGCCAGCATACGAAGCTCTAAACCGCTTGCGTCGATGCCGACCAACTTGTTCCCCTCTGGTACGATAAAGCAAGTACGGTAGTCGGACTCACTAGGTATCTGTGCCATGTTAGGGGATGAGTGAGTCATGCGGCCCGTAACGGCACCGCACGTGTTCACCCTGCCGTGGATGCGTCCGTCGTCCTTGACGGCATCAATCCAGCTCTTGAGCATACCGACTCGCTTCTGTAGGGTCATGTACTGTAGGACCATGGCGGCCTCAGGTACGTGAGAGTTAGCCGCGAGTGTCTTATCGTTGACCACTGGCTTACCCGTAGGGGTCTGCTCGGTCCACTTCGCACCCTTCTCGGCTAACCGCTCCGCTACCTGCTGGCGGCTACCTACGTTGAAGATAGTCACCTTGTCCTTCAGTTGCTTACCTGTCTTCTCTGACCAACGCTCCTCGACGATTGGCGGGAACACTTGCTGTAGCTCTGCGCTAATCAGCTTCATGGCCCTGTCGTGGTCGTTATATAGGTCGCAGGCTCTATCCCAGTTGAGCATGAAGCCGTTGCGCTCTTGGACTGCGGTGATCTCCGCCACCTTCAGCTCCAGTTGTCTGCTGTAGTCTGAGAAGCCCTCAGCGTCCAGCAGTCCGACAATGTGCTCGTACACGTCATAGGTAGCTCGACAGTCTGCTAGGCAGTAGTCGATCATCTCTTGCGTCAAGCCGTTGTCGAAGTCAGCCGCCGCGAACTCATCCTTGAGTCGCTGTCCGGCCCGTAGAGCCCACTGCTTGAGAGAGTGACCGCCGTCGATGCTAGGGTCGTAAAGGCGACCAAGCAGTAACGTGTCGATGATCTCTAAGCCGCGTGGCTCCCATCCCCAGATCTCATAGAGTCGGGGTAAGTCGAAGCCTACGAGGTTATGCCCGATCAGCTTCGTGCAAGAAAGACGACCAAGCGTCTTCTCTAGCTCTTCTGCGCTGTAACACGCTATCGACTCGCCTGTCTCCGTGTATAGGCCAACTAGCCAGATACGGTTCCAAGCGAGGTTTGTCTCTATGTCTAACACTACGCGCATATTTCAAGACCTCCTCGTCTCTACTTGTCTGCATTTCTAGTACGTGAGCGCCTATCTTGCTCATCGTCACCTCCTTTCTTGTTGCCGAATATCTTGTCCCAGTTGTCAGCGAACTTCTTGCTGTCTGTTGCTCGCTGGCTGGAGCCTTTACCGCCTTCGCCAGTTAGTTGCTTTTTCATAGCTGTAGGTCTAACTGTGCAGTCTCGAAAGACAGACCAAGGATTGCCCTAGAGCGACCGCTTGATGTGTCAACACCAACCTCGTCGATAGCTCCCATTTCTAGGAGCTCCTTGACGCGACCAGTAATTTCGTTGATCGGCTTATTCATAATACGACTAATGTCCTGTCGTGTCACTGCTTTATTGCGAATAATTACGTCCAAGACTTCGCGCCGCTTGCCCTTGATGGTCTCAACCATCTCGTTATATGCGTTGATAGAATTACTGTGCATGGAGCCTCCTAGTCAAATGTCATCAGTAGTGCGCCGTTTGCTGGCACGTCAGGGTCGTTCACTCGGTAGTCATAAGAGAAGTGAGACAGCCGAAGGGCGTTCACATAGTACTTCTCTTCGAACGCTTGGTAGCAAACGTCTTGGTCTAAATAGCTTTCGGGAAGTCCAGAAAGCATTTCCATGAGTTGTCGATATGTCATACCGCCTCCAAAGTAATTATTGAGAAACCGGACAAAAGCCGAGGTCTACACAACTGCCGCTATGCTTCCACTCAAGGCGCTTATAACGGCGCTTGTTGATGGTTACTCGCTCGTATCTTGGCGTGAGTACCAACGTCTCGTTATTTAACAAGTCGGATGTGGTGATTGTCACGACGCCGTTGCGGATGCGTACATCGTTAATGGACGTTGCTCGAGTGCCGTAGGCAACTGAACCGACAAAATGATCGTCGCCGCAGTTTCGTATCGGTGTGCCTTGAGCTTCGCACATAGCCATTACTGACTTGATTCTATCGGCTGTGATGAGCACCTCTACATAGCGTGCCTTGGTGATATACGACTTATAGGATGGGATCGCCGTCGCCGACAAAATGGCGATAATTACGCAAACGATCATGAGCTCGATTAGGGTGAATCCTTGCTGGTTGTTTTTCATATAATCTCCAAAACTGTTAAGAATGAAATAAGAATGATCGACGTTAATAGTACCTCTGCGAAGCGATCAAATTTGTTGGGGTCGTAGTTGAGCATTAAAGTGCTTCCTCCTCGTGTTCAATGGGTTCATGTTCATGTAGGCGACCGCTGTCGGCATCATAGAGTAGATGACCAGCGGGTCCGGTTATTCCGCTAAAGCGGTTCTTGAGGACTCTGATGTGGGTCGTGTTGCGATCCGTCTCGTCCTCTGCCTGTCCGTTTCGCTCCAGACCTATTACGAAGTCTGAAAGCTGAGCGATAGAAGCAGATCCGCGAAGCTGTGCAATCGATGTTGCCGCCCCGTCTTCGTGGCCCTTACCTTCTGGCCTTTTCAAGTGTGACACGGCGAACAGCACGATGCCCGTGTCCTGCGTGAGTGTGCGTAGCTTTGTCATGATCTCGTCCAGCGCCTTACGCTCATCGCCGTACTGACCACCAGAGACCAAGATGCTGATGTGGTCTAGGATGATGACCTTGCAGTCGAGCGCCTTAGCCATGAAGCGCACACGGCTGACCACTTGGTCAACAGTAGCGCCCGTGTCGAACGATGCGTCCATGATCATTAGCTGATCGTCACCAAACACACGGTCGAAGCTGGCCTTGTATTCCTCTGTGCCGCGTTTAACGGTAGAGGTAGGCAAGTGCACCGGAGTGCTGAGATCGACGCTCATGAAGCCCTCAGCGGTCCGCTCGACAGCCTCCTCCATAAAGAGGCAACCAATGCGATGCGGCGTAGTCTTCTTGATGTGCATCACCACCTCACGAAGGATGGACGACTTACCAAGACCAGAGCCCGCGCAGATTGTCACCATCTCCGTAGGACGGAAGCCGTAGGTGAGGGCGTTGAGAGGTGCCCACGGGTAGTAGCCGATGGCGTCAGGCCGCTCAGTGTTCAGCTTCTCCCACAGCTCAGCGCTGGACAGCACGCCCTGCGGCGTATACTGCGAGGCTGACCAATAGAGGTCGGTGAACGCTTTGGACTCGCCTGCCTTGAGATAGTCGCAAGCGTCCTTCCCTGTGCGGGGATCGAGGCGCATGACGCGGAGCTTTCCAGCAAACACGTCTGCGGCCTTGTCGATCCCCGCTTTGCCAGCGTCGTCGGCGTCAAAGCAGAGTACGATTTCCTCGAAGCCGTCCAAGAACTGGAAGCTATCCTTGAGATCCTTACCTGCCGCCGCCGCGCCGCCCTTGAGCGAAACCACCGGAACCTTACCACCGAACATCTGATTGGCCGCCACAGCGTCTAGCTCGCCCTCTGTGATGACGATGCGGTTACGCTGGTGATTACCGTACTTCTGCTCACCAAACAGACCAGAGCCTTTCAGCTCACCTACAACGCGGAACGTCTTGTTGTCTACGTTGCGGACCTTGAAGGCGCAAGGTGTGTTCTCGCCCTCTTTAAAGTATGGATAGGCGTGGCTGTTGTTGTCCACCACGACTCCGTAAAACTCTACGTTACCACTAGAGAGTGAGCGCTGTGGGATGCTGGACGGCTTAGCGTCCACCCATGCCCGCTGTAGGCGCTCAAGCTCTAGGTCTAACGGCTTGTAGCTGACTTGATTTGTCATACTTTGTCGGCCTCCTTCGCCGCGCTCGTAATGCTGACATGAATAACAGTAGGTATGCCCGTCGTCGTACTCCGCAACGGCATCGCTCGAACCGCACTCGTCGCATGGTAGCTTAGAGCGCGTGATGCTACTTTGGTTTTCTTCCATTAGGGTGCCCCTTTCCTTCCCACACGATAGCGTAGGGATCAATATACTCCTCCGGCGGTAGAATCTTAGGCGTATTCAGCTCTCGAATCATCTGCCGGAACCTCTTTTCCTCTTGAGTCTCTACCCTTTCGCCGTTTTTGTCAACGACTCCGAACATAGACCGTAAATTGTTCACAAACTGCATAATTAGCCTCTTGACAGACCATCTTAAACGGCCTCTAATGGTTTTGGGTCCTTAAGGGATCGCTATAGTTCTCATGTGTTTATATGAGATGTATATAGCTGATGTCGTTTCCATAGAGCAACCTTAAAGCTACTCTGTAGGTGTCGCCTTTGTCATCCCTTCCTCAGTCGGATACTTGCTCTTGATGGTTGACACTGCGCCGACCATCTCAGGTATCGGATTGTAAGCCACCTTCTGAATCACACCACCAGCGGCTAAGAACTCCGCAACCTCTGCGGCTATTCGCTCAGCCTGCTCAGTCTTTGGCGGACCTAAAGGGGCCACCGCCTCATCACTCCAATCGTAAAAGTTATCCATTGAATTCAATCTCCTCTTCAATCGTCTCAATCAACTCAGCAATCACCTCTAGCTCACCAGCTAAGAAGGCGCTCTTGCTCTCTCGTATGTGCGTCTCCACCTCCAGCAGTAGGCGAACGGCTCCGCGTCCGTGGTGCTGTAGCAGTAGGGCTCTGTAGTTTGCATCACATTCCATTGTAAGCGTCCTCCATGTTGTTGGCGTCGGTGCATATAGCGTCGTAGGTGCGACCTAGGTCTAGCTTAGCGATCGCCATGCGATCCGTAAGGCCATAATCTTGATCGATCTGGTTCAATTGGTCAATAGCGTCGTCGATCGTGCGTGCTAGGTCATCTACGCGGTCGATTAGTCCGCTATCAAAATCGTTTAGGCTGTATCTCATCTTAAGTATCTCCCTGCGAGGCCATCCAGCGGCCACACTTCAAAATCTTCGTTGGCTAGGGTCGAATGGTAGTACACCTTAGGCTTCGCCCCTGTTCTTAGGTTCATCTCCAGCGCATACCGCTCTGCAAGCTCGTATATGCTGTAAGATTCTAGCTCGTAGGCTTTGTCGCCCTCGACCAGTGTAATGTAGTAATACGCGGAACTCATCTCCTCACCACCTCCTTAACTAGTTTACGGGCCTCTGCCCTGTCGAAATTTCTGCTGTTAACCAAGCGGTCGCCGTGGTAGCTACTGGCACAATGGTCAATCTGCCAGAAGAAGATCCCATTGATTACCCGTACTACCTCGTGAGCCGCTCTAGATTGCTCTCTAAGGCGATAACAGCGTCCGCAGAATGTCTCAGTGCTATACCCGCCTAAAAGCGTATTAAGAAGCACTGAGAGCGCTCTAAGTATCTCCACCTGTCACCCCCTTATGTTGTTGTTCACCGACGTGCTGTCGAATACAGGATCGACTGTTGGCATGATGGCGATCGTAAGAGCGCCCGCCACTAGAAACGCGGGGATCAACCACTTCAGTACTTCGAAAAACATTCTCACAGCCCAACCTCCTAGTCTTTTGTTACGCCTTTATAAACGCCGTATGCGAGCCCCAATTGAGCCCCTATGATAGGGCCTACCAATGGAATAATGACGCCTATAACGGCACCTGCGGACGCTCCGGCTAGTGCGTGCTTACCGACGCGGGTGTCGAGAGCCTCTTTGGTCATATCCTTAGCCGTTACAGCTATCTGCTTAGCCTTGCTTTTGTAGTCCATCATAGCTCAACTCCCATGCGTGAAATCTGCTCGATCAAAAGTAAACGGTAGCCGTGGTATGCCACCTCGTGCACCCAATCGCTGAAGTTAGTGTCTAAGTCGCGGGCGTCTATCATCTCTTTAGCTTGATACTCTGCATCCTCGAACAAGTTACCGTCACCACGTAGGGCGTCGACCATCTCGAACGCTGTAGCGAAGTAGGTCTCTACTCCGCGAGTGTAGGCCCGCTCCTCGATCAGGCGCATAGGGTCGGCGTGTCCGTAGTTCTCTACCTCGTCCGCAATCTCGCGGGCGTCGGCTACTGAGTCGCTGTATAGTTTTGTAAAGTTCATTGTGATTATCTCCAAGTCATTGTAAGGCCACGGGTCGCCCATTCTGCGGCTTTGGTGGCGTAATAGATTTGATAAGCCTCTACTGTATCGGCTCGCTTGCACTCGTCAGGCATACACTGCGGTGGCTCCTCAAAGCCGCTGTCAGCGATGTTACGCGGCGGCTGAGCTAATGCCTCAGCCTTCTCCGCGATTGTCTTGTGAACCTTACCGTATCGGCGCGTGTACTCATCTCCAAGGGCCATCATGTGCTCGAAGGCCCAGAGGTAGTGGTCGAGTGACTTACGCACCCACACGGCGCTCGGGTGGTTCTTGTGAGTTGGCTTGTAGGCCGGTGATTCACCGTCTAGCTCATGGTGAGCCGTAGAGAGTAGCTGTGCCGTCTCGAGTATCATCTTGACTACATGACGGTCACACTGCTTATCAGCGGCTAGGATAGGGTTGCGGTCTAAATAGAATATGTTCAATGTTTCAAGCTCCAACGTAGATGATGAAGTCTACCAATGCTGGCAGAACCCAATGAATAAAGCCAACGGCGAACCCTAGCCCGCCGATGATAGCCGCCACGCCCTTCTCGTAGTCGCGGCATCGTTCCTGTCTTGCTTGCTTGTGTGTCATGCGCACGCCCTCGCTACGTTAAGTGTGCAACCGTCGGCCAGTGCCGCGTAAACGTTTAGCGCGTGTTGCGCTTCCCGCTTGGTTGCGTGTCTCTCTAAGAAGGCCCCGTCTCGGTAGACGTCATAGGCCCGAATGCTTAGTGCTTTTCTCAAGTAGAACATCTTAAACTCTCCCGAACGTGACGCTACCGTCATCGTTGAATTGAAACCTATGATATACCCCGTCGACCATGGCCTTTGTAGTCATGGCCTCGGTGTCAAACTCTGCAATGTAAAACGGCTGGCCCTCGAAGAACAGCGCCACCATGTCGATCGTCTTATCTGTCATCTCACTGATTGTCATAATCTCTATCCCCTTACCCTATGCGGGCAACTCCGAAATTTCCTTTGGTCGCGCCTTCCATGCCAGCGCGGTATCCGATCTTGCGTCGTCCGGCGGTGTCTGCCGTCCAGTCTTGAAAGACCCCATCCTTGAGGCAGATCACGTGGCCCTTGACCGCGATGATCCATGTGCCCGTTGGGTGCTCTTTGGCGAAGCGTCCAATGGTCATGCCGTTGTATGCCTCGCTCAGCTGTAAGTGCCTGCCCTCTTTGGCGCACGCTTCCCGTAGGGCCCTTGTGTATATTGACCAGCTAGGCCCGCCTCGGTGTGGTCTGCCATGCTTAGCCAGTAGCCGGTGCGCCTTGCCAGCGCTCCAGTTGAACGCTGTGGCTATGCTCACGACGGTGCAAAAGTTTGTTTCGTTGTAGCCGCTCTGCGATCGTAGGATCATGCGAACGTGCTCGTAATTTTGAGTAGGCATTGTCTGCGCCCTCCGGTTGGTTGGTGTGTGTTGTTTGGTTGCTTAATGTAAGACCCTCGTGGAAGGCCCTATATTAAGCTCTGAGGGCGTTTCTCTGTGGGTTGGATTGTCTGCCCTTCCCGTGAGTGTATCGGGATTGTCTGCCCCTCTACGTGCCCTCATTGCTTAGGTGTTGCTTGTGGGCAGTGATCGTATGATGTGCCCTAATCCTCAATCGTCTCGTGGTGGCTTCGCGCTCCCCTCGCTAACTTTGTCGTCTGCCTTCGATACCGTTGGCGTCTGATCCCGTGTCGCAAGTCTTTGGATTCTGCTACTACTCCGCTTGACTCGGATGCGCCCTCTAACCCGTGGCGCTAAGTAGGCTTCGGAGTTCTTCGCGGGTATCCGCTTGGAGTCCGTCGGCCGCCTTATGGGGTGTCCCCTGTGCCGATGTGTGTAGATTACTCCTCTCAGTCTACGATGCAAGCACTTTTTAAATTTATTTTGACTTTGTGGATTATTTACATTCTGGGCTCAGCGGGGCTGTCCATATAAGGAGCGGGCGCGCGCGTATCTATCATGTATTCCCCTCCCCGTAAAGGTATTATTACACAAAACGCGAATAAAGTTCTCTAGGTGTTATGGCATAGGTAGAGGCTAACGTCGCTTAGAGGGCGTTTTAGGGGCCTTCTCGAGCGTGTGACGTGTTGGCATGGTGTTTGCTTACGGCTATTCCCCTGCATCCTGTGACTTATTACCATTGTGGGTGCACATCGGTGGGTGTTGGCATGGCGTGTGCTTGTCCATGTAGCTCGCTGTCGTCCACGTGGTCCACCGTCCGGCCCGCTCGCTTATCCCAGCGTGTACCCCTATGGTCTAGCCTCGTGGTCTAGCCTCGTGGTCAGGCCCTAGCACTGCAAGGCATGGCCCCATGGTCTAGCGAGAGGGGCCCCTATGAATCCCCCAGCGGCTCCCACACCGTCCCCTCTCCGGCCACCTTTCCAGTCACCTACCCCGCGCACCCCAATGGTGCACCCCTCAGCCTAGCAATAAGCGTGCCAAGCGGTCCCAAACAGCCCACACCCCGCATGGGTACTCGATCGGAGCCGCAAAGGAAGCCCCGGGGGGCCTGTTGGGTGCCGTGAGCTGGGGTGGTAGGCTCCTCCGTTTGCA